>Ga0209013_10000090_pt1 | contig 66270 bp, 56 predicted proteins | sample Cruoilmetagenom2_FD_187291 | JGI IMG/M metagenome (GOLD analysis project Ga0209013, IMG submission 187291) | Oil polluted marine microbial communities from Coal Oil Point, Santa Barbara, California, USA - Sample 2 (SPAdes) (version 2) | ecosystem: Environmental > Aquatic > Marine > Oil seeps ... | reverse complement strand
GTGACGAATTGGCCTACGGCTCGAACGACCGCACCTCTCAAGATGCGGAAAGCTATGGCGGTGCCGTCCAGGCCGTGGAAAAAACTCCCCTTTGGGGCCACCCCAACCAGTTTCTTATCGGCGCCAGTTATGACCACGGTCGCGTGGACTACACGACCAGCAGTGAGCTGGGTTTCTTCCGGCCAAAGTTCGTGGTGACGAGCTTCGATCCCCCAATCTTCCTCGCCGAGCCGGATGATTTTGCGCCGCGCGATTTGACGACGACGAACGAATATGTCGGCTTGTATTTCTCCGACACAATGGAAGTGACGTCCGACCTTGCCGTAACGGTGGGCGGTCGTTGGAACTATGCGCGGATAAAGCTTGAAGATAACACCGGCGATAATCCGCAACTCAACGGCGATCACCAGTACTACCGGTTTAATCCGATGGCGGGTGCCACGTATCAGGTCCACCCGGGCGTGACCATGTTTGGTAGCTATGCAGAAGCCAACCGCGCCCCAACACCGGCGGAGCTTGCTTGCGCCGATCCCGAAGAGCCCTGCTTGATCGAGAGCTTCCTCACCGCTGATCCGCCGCTCGACCAAGTGGTGTCGCGTACGTATGAGTTTGGTTTTAGGGGCAAAATGGCCTCGCTCGGTCAAAATCAAACGCTTGAGTGGACGGCGGGATTATTCCGCACGGAAACTCAGGACGACATTATCGCAGTCGCAGCGCCGACATCGGGTCGTGGCTTCTTCCAGAATGCCGGCGATACCTTGCGTCAGGGTATCGAGGCAGGAATCACATATCGCGACTCACGCTGGTTTATGTGGGCGAACTATGCCTTTATCGATGCGACCTTCCAGAGCGATATCGTGATCCCGTCGCCGAACAATCCGGATGCGACCGCCTGCCCTCCCCCTGCGGCCGACGAGACTTGCGTCTTCGTCACGCCGGGTGATCGGCTTCCCGGTATCCCCCAGCATCGATTTAAGACGGGCTTCGACTATTGGGTCCACCCCCACTGGAAGGTGGGCGCGGATTTGGTGGCGGTGAGCGACCAGATTTTCTTCGGCGACGAGAGCAACGTCAACCAGCCGCTTGCAGGCTATGCCAGGGTTGATCTCCGAACGTCCTATGACGTAACCGAACACGTGCAGCTTTACGGGCTAATCGACAACGTGTTCGATTCTCGCTACGGACTATTTGGAAACTTTTTCGATTTGGATGGAGCTAACGACGCGGCGGAAGCTGATCCATCCACCGGCGCCGGCTTCTTCACGAACCCCAGAACAATCACGCCGGCTCCGCCGTTTGCCATCTACGGCGGCATGAGAGTGAAGTACTAAGAAGTATCGTCTGAGCGGTCCCATGACCGCGACCGATGATCAATGCTCGGGCCCGCGGTTGGCAACTTGCTCAACCACGGGTCCGCTGCTTTTTAAGGTGTGGCATCACGGCCGCATTGCTATCTGCTCGCGCTGACGCACGTCGTCTGTGGTTGCATGCGACTGTTGTCCCATGTTTCGATCCCGCCCACCGGGGAGCCGTGGGTGCGCGATGTGCCGCGCCTTACGAGAAAAGAAGAATGGGCGAAGTGGTCCTTACTGTGAGAGACGGCATGCAATGCACGGTCGGTGTCCTCAAGGCTAGCCGAAAGGTTGCAACTTCGCTCGTCGCGTGCGCCGTTGCTTGCGCGTCTCCGACAATTGCCATTGCCGGACCATCGATCGGCCAGTTCGAGATGAAGCAAGTCGAGACCGAAGCAGGCGACATCGAGCTTCAAAGTCAGAACGCCTACAGCTGGGGTCAGCCGCAGCGTCGCTTTCGCCAAACGGGGCCGGATGAGTTTATCTTCGACGACAATAGCGTCGTTCAAGCCCGCAATGCCCTTGAGCTCGAAGTCTCGTGGACGAATTGGTTGCGGACGAGGGTAGGAATCGAATTCGAAAAGGAGCGCTTCGACGACCCCGAGACGTTGGGTCAAGCGGATGCTTTCAATTCGCTAAAATTTGACGGGTACGCCGCTGAAGCCGTGGTTGTCTTGGTGCCCATCAAGGGAAATGGTTTTGGACTTGCGTGGCTGACGGAGTTCGAAAAGCCGGTCGAGAACGTCGAGGCGATGACACTTGTTATTGGGCCGTTGATTGAGGCGAAGCAAGGTCCGTGGCGGTTGCTTCTTAACTTGTTCGTCACACGCTTTCTGGGTGGTGAGCCCGAAGAGCTAGGGGCATCTCGTGACAACAAGTGGGATTTCAACTACGCGGCACAAGTGAAGTATGACTTTTCGAATGGTCTTGAGCTGGCTCTGGAAGCTTATGGAACCGTCGATCGCATCGGAAATACGGGTACGCGCAGCGAGGAAGTCCTTCTTTTCGGCGATCACGATCTGCATCGGCTCGGACCGATCCTCTATTACACGACCAAGCTGGGGCACGGCTCCGTCGGGAACCAGAAAGACGTGAACGGCGGTGGGGGCAACGACGATAGCGATGACGAAGACAATATCCCCACGGCTACGTTTGGCGTGGGACCGCTGATTGGTCTCAACGACAACACGCCGGATCTCACGCTTAAGCTTAGCCTCGAGATTGATTTTTAGGTGTTGCTCTCCGTTGTCCAGGCAAAACGTGGCGTCTCCTTTGCGGCTCCCACAATGTTCTTCGCATCGCGAAAGGGCTGCGTGCGACGGCCGCACCGGCTTGTCATAGACCGTGCCATGCGGCACAAGCGGCGGATAAGTATCAAAGGCGCCAACAAGGGCCGCGTTCGCCAGGGGAGAAAATCTAATCATGAAGAAACGCCTTCTCATCACCCGCCGTCTGCCTGAGGCCGTCGAAAAGCGCGCCAACGCGGCCTACGACGTTAACCAGAATGCAGACGATAATCAGATGACCACGGACGAAATCGTCGAGAAGGCGAAGGACGTCGATGCGCTGCTGGTCACCATCACCGACAAGATGCGCAAAGAAGTTATCGACGCCTTGCCTGAGCACATCAAGATCCTGTCCACCTTCTCAATCGGCTTCGATCACATTGATTTGGACGCAGCGAGGGCGCGTGGAATTCAGGTCGGTAATGCGCCACACGGCGTGACCGTCGCCACCGCCGAGATTGCTATGCTTCTTATCCTGGGAAGCGCACGGCGCGCCTCCGAAGGTGAACGGATGATACGTGCGCGCGCATGGCCCGGCTGGGCGCCCTTGCAACTGGTTGGTCGCAGACTCGATGGCAAAAAGCTGGGTATCTACGGCTTCGGCAAGATTGGCCAGGCCCTGGCGCAACGTGCGCGGGGCTTCGAAATGGAGATCCACTATTACGACATCATGCGCCAGCCTCCCGAGAAGGAGCAGGGAGCCATCTTTCACGATAGTCTTGATAGCCTCCTCGCGATTTCGGAGTTCTTTTCGATCAACGCGCCTTCGACGCCGGAGACACGCTACTTCTTCAACAAGGAAACGATCGAGAAATTGCCGCACGGGGCCATTGTGGTGAACTCCGCACGTGGGGATCTTGTCAAAGACGAAGATCTGATCGCAGCCTTGAAATCGGGACGGCTCGCCTATGCCGGCCTCGATGTGTTTGCGGGGGAGCCCAATATCAACGAGGGCTACTACGATCTACCCAACACGTTCCTTTTCCCGCATCTGGGAAGCGCTGCGATCGAGGCGCGCAATCAGATGGGCTTCGAGGCACTCGACAACGTGGACGCAGCGTTCGCGGGCAAGGAGATGCCCTTCAAGTTGACGTGAGGCAGTGCGCTGCTGGAATAAACAAAGGGCCCGGCGCTAGTGCCGGGTCTTTTCTGCCTTCTAGTGGTGCTGGTGCATGTCCTGGTCGGACTTTTTTTCTTGAGGTTTTTTCTCAACCTTGACCTCGACGTTCACGCCGCCTTGTTTTGCGAACACCAGTGTCATCGGAAACTTTTCGCCTTCTTTGAGCGACTTGCGAAGCCCCACCAGCATAACGTGCAGGCCGAGCGGCTTAAGCTCGACGGCACCGTGCGGCGGGACCTCAATTCCGTCTTTTACGGGCACCATGCGCATAATCTCTCCGTCCATGCGGCTTTCGTGGAGCGCGACGTGCTCGGCCGCGTTGGATTTCACGGATAGGAGCTTGTCCGTTGTGTCGCCACTATTCGATAGCGTCATGTAAGCGGCTGAGTTTTTGGAACTGCCAATCGTTGGGCGTGCCCAGGGGTGATCGATCATGAGTGAGCCTGCTTTATACTCGTGAGCCATGGCCGCGCTTGAGAGCGCAGTGGCTGTGGCAACAGCAAGTGCCGCCACCAACCTGTGCAGCTTTTTCATTCGCTAATATTCCTCTTAGAAGGCTTTTTGCCAGCCAACCATGACATTCCAGTCGGTCTCCAGCTGAGGACCGTTGAGGTCACGGTAAAGAGGTACGCCAACTTCGAATGCAAAGCGATGCCCGCGAATGATCCCAGTCTGCCCGACCATGTTGGCACCGAAATAGGCGAAGACCTGCTCGCCGCCGTAAAAGTCAGGATTGGCGGTTTGCACTGGCCCTACGATGTTGGAATCAATGCCGCTGATGCTGTCTTGCGTCCAGGCGTCCAGGCGCATAGACGTGGAGATCCAGGGTGCCCACTCATAGGCGAGCCATCCTGTCACGGCATAAAGATCGCCCCAGGTGTAGCCCTCATCGTTTTTGCCGCCCAGGCGGACCTCGGAGCGGAACTGGCCACCCCAGGAAAAATCGGCGACACGACCAGTGTAGGTCAGGCCGGGCAGAAGATCGAACGTGCCGGTCCCAAGCTGCATGGCGTAAGGCAACCGTACGTCGGGGCGTGTCCCCATCGGGGTTAAGATGCTGTCACGTTCAGTGATGCTTCCTGTCGGCAAACTCAGACCGAGATTGAGATGGGCTTTGTGGACGCTATCCTTATAGAGCCGGTAAAGCGCTGTAATCCGCGTGTCGCCGAAACCTTCAGAGTTCGTAGTGAAGAAGCCTTGCACAGTGGTGCCCACTCCCCCTTGAAATGTGATGTGGTTCATCTCCTTATCGATGTAGTTGGCCATGGCCATAAGCGTTAGATCGTTGGTCGGCGCGTACATCGCGCCCAGCATATGCATGTCCATGGTCATCCACAGTGGGACGATGCGCAGCGTCGGCGGCTGCATAGGTTGGCCAAAAAATCTGTTTGGTACAGTGGTCGCAATCGTCTGCGGCGAGACTTTTTTTGTGCCAATCCGGCTGCCGTCCATATCCATATGCATGTAGCGGTAGGAGAGCATCCACTCTCCCTTTTTGTGTAGGTGGTCGCCCATGATGCCGATGGGCGCGTGGCCGTCAGCGCGGAGGTGTGCTTCGTGGCCAGCTTGCATCGTTACGCTTGCGTCGTCGGCGAGCACCGGCGCGAGTGGCGTCAACGCCAGCGCAATAACAGGAAGAAGGTAGCGAGCGCGTTTCTGGTCGTATGCGGTCGTCATCTAAGAACTCCAAGCCGATACGGCGGAACCTGGCCGCGATGTGCGGACGTCAATGCTTCAGAACACCAACGCGACCAATTAATTTCTTACGCGTTACGACTTAGACGGGGGTGCGCGACTTCGGACCACGCCGGGCTTGCGCTCAATAACAAGTGCGGTACGCCGCTGCGGCGCAGCGAGCGCCGTGGCAAAAGCCTCGGGAAGGCTCGCCAAACGGGGCAACGGGGGAAGTGGTGCATCTGAGAGCGTTGAGCAGACGGTGCAGTCTTGGCCAATCGCTGGGACCTTCGGCCCCAAGGGCTCTCCATTCTCGTCGAGCTGCACAACCCACATGCCCGAAGCGGAGCAAAGAACCACCTGCGAGGGGAATTCACCGGAAGGTGCAGCACCAGCGGCGGGCACATGCAGAACCGCGATGACAAGCCTAACGGCCAGGCACGCCAAAGCTGCAAAAGCCCAATATCTATGTCTAAGCCGGCGCCTCAAAGGTCATTCCCCCAGAGATCCCTGGCGGACGTTAGACCGTTTCCGGAGGACGAAATAGTGCGCAAATACCACAGTAGCCCGCTTCGGCGCGCAACTTAAGCCGACTTTCCAACCACGCCTTCCCAGAGCTTAAAGTCGTCAGCGTGGTGTGCGATCATCTTCCAAGTGCCACTCTCCTTGCGGAACGCAGAGGACTCGCGGAGTGATATTTCTGCGATCTCGCCATCCGGTCGCTTCACATGTCCATGCGTGACGTTATGGGCAATCGCGAGGTCCTCGCCGACAATCACGTGAACGTCGGAGATGTCAGCTTTTCCGCCCAGGCTCTTATCGGCCTGCAACTTCCAGTCGGCAAACACTGCATCCCAACCGACCTGTATGCCGCCTTCAGCCGGCAGGTAGGTCACATCGCCGGAATGCGAGTAAACATTCTTGAGTGGGTTCGGGTCACCCTTAAACATCGCATTCAATGCTTCGTAGAACTTATCTACGGCGGCTCTAACCGCCTTCTCGTTATCGTTGTCGCTGTTCATGTAGTGGATCCTTAATCTTTGGTAGCGGGAGCGCTCCAACCCATTCGCCGCGGCGTCGAGCCGGACGACGGTTAATCTAGCTTTCTTTGTAACGCGCCGTCCTTGGGGTCGATCTTTTCCATTGGGACAGGCTTGACGGGCCTCCGCTTTCCTACCTATAGCTGCGGTCCCCGCCGACAAAAAAATGCCCCTGCAGGGCAGCCTCGACGCGCGATTTTGGCCAGGAAGAGGCGCCCAAGGGGGAGTTTGCGAAGTGCGTATCAAGGATCGCTAAAGAGAACCCCGATGACCAACGAGAGCCACCACGCCGGCCGCCATTATTTGCAGATCCCTGGCCCGACGCCGATCCCGGAGCGGATACTTAACGCCATGTCGCGGCAGATCATCGATCACCGCGGTCCCGAATTTCAGGAGCTTGGAAAGCAAGTCCTTACAAATGTGAAGGCGCTATTTAAGACGAAGAACCCGGTCATCTTATTCCCATCCTCCGGCACCGGGGCTTGGGAAGCTGGTCTCGTCAACACGTTGTCGCCTGGTGACAGCGTTCTGATTGTCGAGACTGGGCAGTTCGCCCTTCTCTGGCACAAAATGGTCGAGAGTCTCGGTCTCAAGCCTCAGGTCATTCCCACCGACTGGCGTGTTGGCGCTGACGCCAATGCGGTCGAGGCGCACCTCAAGAAGGACGCGTCTCGCGCAATCAAGGCCGTCTGCATTGTCCACAATGAGACGTCGACGGGCACGCGCTCATGGATTGACGAGGTTCGCAAAGCAATGGATGCAGCCGGGCATCCTGCACTTCTAATGGTCGACACCATCTCTTCGCTGGCGGTCATGGATTACCGCCACGACGAGTGGGGCGTGGACGTCGCGATTTGCGGATCGCAGAAGGGATTGATGCTGCCGCCTGGCTTGTCCTTCACGGCAGTCAGCGACAAGGCGCTTGCCGCAACGAAAACGGCGAAGCTGCCGCGCTCCTATTGGGCTTGGGATGACATGCTCGCACTTAACCAAGACGGCGTGTTCCCCTATACGCCGGCCACGGCGCACCTATTTGGGCTAGCCGAGGCGATCGACATGCTGCTCGAAGAAGGGCTCGACAATGTATTCGATCGGCACGCACGTATGGCTGAAGCCGTGCGTCGTGCCGTACAAGCTTGGGATCTGGAACTGTGGTGCCGCGACCCGAAATATCATTCAACGGCGGTTACGGCGGTTAAAATACCTGATGGTCACGACGCTGACGCTTTCCGTCAAGTCGTTCTTGACACGTTCAATATGTCGCTCGGGACGGGACTCAATAAGCTGGCCGGCAAGGCGTTTCGTATTGGTCACTTAGGCGACACCAACGATCTCACCATTCTTGGTGCGCTTGCCGGTGTTGAAATGGGGCTTGGTTTGGCCAACGTTCCCCATAAGCGCGGCGGTGTTGACGCCGCTATGGCCTATTTTGCTGAGACGGCCCGCCCCAAAGCTGCAAAGGCAGCCTGACCTTGCACCCGGATATATATCGTACATAAAGTTCCGGAAAAGCCATATCAAGGCGTGCACTTGTACTTGGGCTTTGCTTCGACCAGACGATGCGAGACACACTGCCGCCGTTGCATTATTCCGCTGCGGCGGGCTTCGCGGGCGAGGGACAGTGTAGCTCAGATAGAAGATCGATCTCACGCTGCTTGGCGGCTTCGTAGCTCGCTCGCTTCACGCCGCCATAGCCGCGAATTTGTAGGGGCAAGGCGGCGAGCGCGCAGGCGGTTGCGTACGTTTCCGAGGATAGGTTCTGGATGATTTCGCTCAAGAGCGTTTCGTATTCGTCTATCATACGCTGCTCAAGTCGACGGTCGGCTGTATAGCCGAAGATGTTGGCCCAGGTGCCGCGCAGATGTTTGCCCCGCGCTAACAAGCGCATTGCAGCCCCCATCCAAGGGCCCAGTGTGATCTTATATGGCTCGCCGGTGTGCGGATTCTTCCGCGCCAAGATCGGCGGAGCCATATGGAATTTGAGTGTGTACCCGCCTTCGAACGCGTCGTCGAGCATCCGCGCGAACCGTCCATCCGAGTAGAGGCGCGCCACCTCGAATTCATCCTTGACGGCAAGCAGCTTGAAGTAACTTTTTGCCACCACTTCGGCAAGGCCGGCACATTCTGGCGCCTTCTCCTTCTCCCGCGCGGCAACGTTGGCCACAAGTTTCCGATAGCGATCTGCGAGTGCGCCATCCTGGTACGCGGTAAGCTCTCGTGCAAAATACGCCACTCTATCTTCGAGTGTTCGCGAAACGGGTGTGTCGGCAGTAGTGGATGCATTCAAGAGGTTCTGCGAAACGTCGCTATTATGTGCAGCAAGGCGGCCAACGATGAAGGCGTGGATGCCTTGGTCCACTGCCGCGCCATTTAAGGTTATGGCCTGCTCGATGGCGCCTGCAGGGATTGGCACAAGGCCTTGCTGATAGGCAAATCCTAACAGGATCAAGTTGGCAAAGAGCGTATCTCCGAAGACTGCGAGAGACAAACGCTGTGCATCAAGTTCTGCTAGAGGCGCTCCGCCGGAGCGCGCTGCAAGGGCGTTACTGAGCTGTGCACCAGAGATCGAAAAATCAACATCGCGTGTGAATGCTCCCGTCGGCGTCTCGTGGCTAGAATAAATGAGTGCCGTGTGTCCTGGCCGGATGTTCTCAATGACACCTGGTGAGGCTGTAACCAGTAGATCGCCGCCGAGCACGAGATCAGCGCCAGCGCCGTCGATACGTATGGCGTGTATAGCGTCGTCCCTCGCGGCGATCCGCGTATGGCAGGCAACCGCTCCTCCCTTTTGCGCAATTCCCGTCATGTCGATGGCACCAAATGCCAGTCCTGCAAGATGTGCAGCTTGGCCTAGTATGGCACTGATGGTGACGACGCCGGTTCCACCGACGCCAGCAACCAGGATCGCATACGGCTTGTCGAGTGGGGGAAGCGCCGGCTTAGGCAGCGATTGCCGTGCATCTACGGCGCGTGGGAGTGCGTGGGAGCGTTTAGGTTGCGCACCATTGAGGGTCACGAAGCTCGGGCAGAAGCCATCGAGGCAAGAATAATCCTTATTGCATGCAGACTGGTCGATGGTTCGCTTGCGTCCGTACTCTGTCTCAAGCGGGAGGATCGCAACGCAATTCGATTTAATCCCGCAGTCCCCGCAGCCCTCGCACACAAGCGGATTGATAAATACGCGCTGGGCAGGATCCGGTAGCGTGCCGCGCTTGCGTCGTCGGCGCTTTTCGGCCGCGCAGGTTTGATCGTAGATTAGGACCGTTACGCCCGCGATGGCAGAAAGTTTTTCCTGCACACGCATCAAGTCGCGGCGGTGATACGCGGTGACGTCACGTGGCAGACCGCGTCGACCATACTTGTGCGGCTCATCACTGACGACTACCACCTTGGCCGCGCCTTCAGCCTGCATTTGAGCCGCCATCTGCGCAACCGTAAAGTTGCCTTCCGGCTTCTGTCCTCCGGTCATGGCGACCGCATCGTTGTAAAGGATCTTGTAGGTGACGTTTGTGCCGGCCGCGATAGCCGCCCGTATAGCCAGGCTGCCCGAATGCACATAGGTACCATCACCGATGTTCTGGAATACGTGTCGCCGCTTGGAGAATGGTGCCTCGCCGATCCAGTTGGCTCCCTCCGCACCCATCTGCGTGAAGCCGTCGGTGGAACGATCCATCCACTGCGCAAGATAGTGGCAGCCGATGCCGGCATAGGCGCGGGCGCCGTCTGGGATGACAGTCGAGGAACTGTGTGGACAGCCCGCGCAGAAATAGGCAGTTCTCGTGATGGCACTCATGTAGGCGGGCAGATCATCTTTAAGTGTTTTGAGGTGGTGCAACCGCGTTGCAAGCCGCTCATCGGACGTAGCGCCGAGAATGCGTTCACCAACGACAATTGCAATGTCGAGAGGTTCCAGTGCGCCCTTCGCAGGGAACAGCCAGTTGCCCGCCTCATTCCGCTTACCCAATACCTGCGGGCGCAGAGGCCAATCGAAGAGTTGTTCCTTGACTTGCGTCTCTACCAGAGCACGCTTTTCTTCGATGACGAGAATGAGATCGAGCCCCTGCGCGAATTTTTCTATACCTTCCGGTTCTAAGGGCCACGTCATTGCCACCTTATAGAGCCGCAGACCTAATTCGTTGGCACGCACCTCGTTGATGCCCAGTTCGTCCAGTGCTTGGCGGGTGTCGAGGTAGCTTTTGCCCGCGGTTACGATTCCAATTTTTGGGTGCGTACCGCCGCTCATAATGGTGCGGTCGAGGCCATTGGCGCGCACAAAAGCGAGAGCGGCGCCGCGCTTGGCGTCGTGCAGCCTCGCTTCCTTGTCGAGCGGCAGATCGCCAAGCCGAATGTTGACCCCGCTCGGCGGCATGGGGAATTCGTCGTTGTCGGGAATACGAATCTGGACGCGGTCAACGCTTGCATCCACCGTCGCTGTGCTTTCAAAGTTATCCTTGACGCACTTCATGCCCACCCACACGCCCGCATAGCGTGACAGTGCAAACCCATAGAGACCGTAATCAAGCACCTCCTGCACGCCGGCGGGGTTAAGGATTGGTATCATGGCGTCGATTAGTGCGAATTCGGACTGGTGCGCAGAGGTAGAGCTTTCGCAAGTATGGTCGTCGCCGAGCAGTGCGAGCACGCCGCCGTGCTTTGACGTGCCGGCGTGATTGGCGTGGCGAAATGCATCACCGGAGCGATCGACGCCCGGCCCCTTGCCGTACCAAATGGAAAATACGCCGTCGTATTTGCCCTCGCCTCGAAGTTCAGCTTGTTGCGTGCCCCAGATGGCCGTTGCAGCCAGATCCTCGTTAACTGCTGGTTGAAAGATTATGTTGCTTTCGGTGGCCAGTGTTTTGGCGCGCGCAAATGCATTCTCGATCGTTGCGATCGGTGAGCCACGATAACCGGTAATGTAGCCGGCGGTGTCGAGTCCGGCTCGCTCATCGCGCACCTTTTGCATGAATGTCAGGCGCACGATCGCTTGCGTGCCAGAAAGCAGCTGGTGCGGCACGGAGAGATCGAACTTATCGCTAAGGCTCGCTTGGCGCTTGACCATTGGCGCATCTTGGTTCGCAGCTCGCAATGAGCCGTTGCCTGCAGCCGCGAAGGTCTCACGCTAGACCGCGGACTGCAAACCTACTGTTTAACGCCAAATCGGAGCTGCTCAGGCCCTTGGTGGTTCAGCGCCCAGAGCATCGTCGCCAAATGCCATCCGCCGGAACGTCACGTAGCTTGCATTGATGCGCTGTGCCCGCGCATCTGAGCCGGCAACGTGGGCCACGACGGCGTCGGAGACCCGCCCAATGGCACGTTCTAAGTCGGCAGCCAATGGCCACGTCGTGCGGGCGGATCTATTGGGATTGAGTAATCGTCTGTGCGTTTCTTCTTCAGCCAGCCCGAGCTGCAATTCGGCCGCTGCGGCAGCCCCAAAGATAGACTGGTCGGCAGCGCTGAAGCCATCCCACAGTGAGCGGTTTATGCCGAGCGACAAAGCAGTTCCGTGCCGGTTGATGCTTGTTCCGACGGGGTACGGCGCGGCCGCTGTTAGTCCGAGCGAGTGGCTGGCAATCGCTCCACCCCATTCGGCAGCCAGGATTTCTCCGCGCGACAGGGCACTTGCTACGTCTGATGCCCCAACCGTGACCGACTCAACCCCGAAGCCGCGCACAACATCGCGCGCAAGGCCCATCACAGACACTTTTTCGCCTGTCAAACCACTCATGCCTTCAATGCGTCGGGTAGCAAGGAAGTGTGCATTGCCGCCGGTATGGCCGGCCAGCATCGCCTTGATGCCAAAATCGCCGGCAAGGTCGTCCCATAGAGCTTGGCCGCCGCCGACGAGCACCCAAGACAAAAGATGCTGGGGCGGCATACCGCGATCACCCGGAAGGCCCGCGAAAAAGGCCAGTGCACGATGCTTATTAAGATGGTCGTGCTCAGTGCCGTGATAGAGGTCCGCCTCGCCCCGTTGCACTGCACTTAGTCCGTCGTCAACGCTGTGCATGTAGGCGAAACGGTAGCGGCCTTCGCTCATCACTTCGATGCGTTGGGCAAGCCGGCGTGAATGGTCAGCAAATCCAGCAACGCTATCGGACCAAGGCATGGCCAAGCGCAGCTCCTTGAGCCCTCTTGCAACGGCGGGAGCGGAATTGGATGTCGTTTTCTTTAAGGGTTCCGACGTAGCGGCGCCCGCTGTCGTTGCAACCGCGGCAGCCGCACCAGTTGTTTTCAAAAACGCGCGACGGTCCATGGATCAGGTCCCCGAAGAGAATGCATCGACGCATCAAACCCGATCGGCGTACTATTGGCAACGGGCGTTAATATGTCCGGCCGGCTGTGCGTGTGCTCAGCGTTCGCGCGCGAGCAAGTAATTGATCGAATGAAAAAATTCTTCCCATGCCACATAGCCGGGAATGCGGCCCACTTCCTCATTGTCACGCAACACCAGCACCGTTGGCACCACGGAGATCGGTTCAACGAGCACTAGTTTCCTCGCCGTTAGGCCCTCCAGATCCAGAAACCGGAGGGGTACGTGACGTGCGCGGGGCGAGTTTTCGTAAGAGGAAAGAACGTTGCGTCGGAACAATTCGCAATAGATGCAATCAAGCGACTCAATGACAACGACTTCCAGCTGGGGTGCGTGACGTGCTGCGGTTTCGATGTGCTGCAGCGCTAATCCACTCGTCAGCGGAATTGCTGCCACAGCGGCAGCAACGATGAGTGAGGTGAGGCGCGACAGGATTGGGGCGCCAGATTTGCAACGCGAGCGCGACATGCCCGCACTTTAGGGTGCGGCACTGCCGCCGGAAGCTTGCAAATTAATAGGTGGTTAACCGCTGTTCCAAATCGTGCAGTTAACAAGCTTTGCGATCACGATTTGACGCAGTTGATTGCAACAGTTTTAGCCATGACGACACCGTAATCGCTGCCGCCGAGCTCTTGAAAGAAGGCTTCGCCCAAACGCTGTGTGTCCTCGCGCTCTTTTGGCGGAATGGCAAGATCTGCTTTGCAACCGGCCGGCGCGCTAGCCGCCAGTTTGATCGGGTCGTCCTTGGCCAAATCAAAGGCGATGAAAAAGCTTGGATCATAAACCGAAAACGTGAACCCCGGCGCCTCGGCAAGCACCGGATCCTCTAGCGGCAACTTAAAGTGCAATGTAAGGACGCCACCCGTATACTCCAGCCAATAGTCGACGGGCTCCTTGAACGTGAGACCGCCGTCACCGAGTTTTGCAAAGGTGAAGTAGTCAAACTCTTTCAGCCCATCGACATTAACCTTGGCGAGCTCTTCCAGCTCCTTACGATCGTAGTTACCGTCGCCATTAGTATCGAGCCCCTCGATCGCCATGGCGGCGTACGCTTCGTCGAACGTCCATGACTGCTGAAGGCCGGTCATGGTGTCGCCTTCAAAAAGTACCGTCGCCTTGACGCTCACCCAAACGTGCGGGTGTGCGACTGAACTGGCCGCGCCGAAGATGAGACCCGCAGCCAGCGAAAATGCCGACAGGATGATGCGTGGTGCATACACGTTAGAAATCCCTCTCGAGAACTTGGCCGGAGCCTACGCCAATTATAACAACGCTCTGGTGCATCGGCTGCCTGAGCCACACCTAAAGTGACGCAAGAAGGTGGCGGTTGCATGGAAGCGCTTGCCGCAATAGTTTGGGCTTTTTGGATATTATCACAAGCGGGGGGAGAACTCTATGTCGGGCTTCAAATATTTGGTAGCGGTGATCCTTGCTGCTGCCACAATGCTTACAGCGCCGGCCACCGCTTTTGCCGATCTCGACGTGGTCGTAACGATCAAGCCGATCCACTCCCTTGTTGCACGGCTCATGACAGGGATCAGTACGCCAAAGCTGCTGGTTGATGGGTCCGCGTCTCCGCACGCATTCTCGCTCAAGCCGTCGCACTCGCGCGCGATCAACAATGCAGATGTTTTTATCCGCGTCTCCGCAACAGTAGAGCCGTTCACGGGCAAAATCATCAAATCCCTGCCGGAGACTGTGCGTGTCGTTACGTTAGAAGATGCGCCGGGGATGAAGTTGCTCGATGTACGCAACGGCAGCAGCTTCGAGCAAAACGTGTCGGCCGACGAGATGGACGGGCACCACGGCCCAATCGATGGCCACATCTGGCTCGATCCTGACAACGCTCAGACGATAGTTTCTTACCTGACAGAAGTCCTAGCTGAACGCTCGCCTGCTGATGCTGCCAAGCTCCAACTCAATGCAGCGGAACTCAACGCCGATATTGATGCTCTGACGGCAGAGCTTCAGGAAAGCGCCGAGTCGATCAAGCACAAACCCTTCATCGTTTTTCACGATGCTTACCAGTATTTTGGCAATCGGTTTGGGGTCGATGCCGTGGGTTCAGTCACCGCGAGTCCTGAAGTGCCCCCAAGCGCAAAGCGCCTCAACGAGCTGCGCCGCAAGATCCGTGCGCTCAATGTCGTCTGCGTGTTTGCCGAGCCTTTGTTTCAACCCCGACTTATTGCTGCGGTGACAGAAGGCACGCAGGCGCGCTCAGGTACGCTCGATCCATCTGGAATGATGCTCGCGGCCGGGAAAGATCTGTACTTTGAGCTGATGCGCGATCTAGCCGCCGACCTCAAATCTTGCCTTGAGGCCAGGACATAGGATCTGGTCCAGATTTGAAAACGAGGCACTGTTTTTGGTTCGATGCCCCGTTGATTTCTTATGAGTATCGGAAGTGTGTCCCGCAAGCGCAGCTGCCAAAACCGCTTATCTTGCTAAAGCGCAGCGCTTTTGGCCCCTTTTGCTTCCAAAGAAGCCTTAGCTGCAGCGGCCCGCTTCTTGGCCTCTGAGGCGGCCTGCATTGCTTTTTCTGCGGCTAGCTTTGCATCCTCGGCTGCCTTCCTGGCGTTGGTCGCGGCCGTCATTGCGGCCGCTACAGCCTTGTTGGCAGTCGACGTGGCTAGGGGTCTTGCATCTTTTTTGGCGGCCGCGGTCTTTGCTGTTGCCGCCGTCTTAGTCGCCGCCGGTTTTACCTTCTTGGTCGCAACTGCGGCCGCGGCCGGTTTCCTGGGGTGTCGCGGTAGGTTACGGATGATGCGGCGCTTGGGCTTGGTCGGCCGTGCCTGCTTTTTGTAGGTCGGCAGGTAAGAATATGAAGGCGTGTCGTAGTGGGTCGACGCCATCGAGCTGGTATTAAAGCGTTGCCACGTCACGGTCACACGCGTTCCGACGCGCACGCGCGGGTAAAGATCGAGAACGTCTTTGTTATACATGCGGATGCAGCCCTTGGAGACGGCTTTACCAATTGTCTCTGGGGCGTCGGTGCCGTGGATTCGGTAGGTGCTAGATCCTAGGTAGAGGGCACGCACGCCAAGTGGATTCATGGGATGGCCGCCGGGGACCCAACGCGGCAAGCGCGGATTTTCGCGCAACATTTCGCCGGTCGGCCTCCAGGATGGGTTGACACGCTTGTTGGTGACGGTCGTGGTTCCTTGCCAGCGGCTCTGCTGTCGCGGCACGGCAATGGGATAGCTCGTGGCGCGGCCCCGCCCTGTGATGTGATAAAGGCGCCGATCGCCGAAGCTGACGATGATCTGATTGGGTGTATATTTTTGATTGAAGCTGACGCTCTGGCGGCCGCCGCCCCATTCGGAGCTGCCGCCCCACAAGAAATCGATCAGACCTTGCGCGCTGGCCGTCGTTGGAGCTGCGAACATGAGAAGGGCAGCTACGCGGGCCAGGACATGGGAACTCATTGGACTGGTAGAAGGCATGCGTTACGGCTCCGAGTCGTTAGTGCGGTCAAGCCTGCCGCAAAAGAGTGAAGGGAGCGTATATATCAGTCCCGTTTTGGGTGGCAGAGCAGGAGAGTCACACTTGGCGCAGGATCGTGCGCGATCTGCCGTTTTTGTTGTTTTTTCTGCTGCATGATCACGTTGTTGCGGGGACAACAGTGCGGTAATCGCCTAGGGCTCAGGCGGCCTGGCGCTTAGAGGCATTCTCGTAAGCCCCGTGTTTTGCTCGCCATTTTTAGATCATGCTGCGGGGCGCCATAGGCACCGAAAAAAGGGCGCGTAGGCCTGGTGCTGAGAACATCTGGTCTATTTTGTTCTTCTTTTGTACTTGACCTTCAGGAAAGAAACATTTAGAACAAAAAACGAACATAGGCAGTGACTAAAGTCGTTGCTTCCCCAGATGTTGCGAGAGCGTTCCCGTGGACCAGGCGGCCTCATCCCCCACCCCTAAGTTCGCTCGTTTGCGGCGGATCTCGTCTTTTGGACCGAACCCAAGTTCGAGTTTGTGTCGTGTAAGGCTTCGGTCTTGCCCAAACCGGAACGGCGAGCCCCCATTCGCCGTTCCGGAGGCAGGGGCTTCGCGGGCCGCCCTTTTGGCCAGCTTACGCAAACGCATCCATGCCATCGAGCAGCATCCGGCCTCTCTCGCTCCCGTTGAATATCCGACAGATACACTGCGCTCGCACGCGCAATCGTCTTCCCCGTTGTGGACGCTGGGCGTGCCCGAGATTGACTGTCACCTGAGAGGCGGCCTCGATGAGGGAGCCTTGCATGAGGTGAAGCCTGAGCGCCGTCAAACCGGCGCCGCTATTGGCGATTGGATGACAGCACTTGGCTTTGTGCTGAGGCTTACCGTGCGACGCTTGCATGGGCTTCGTGCCTCTGCACCCAACACACCGGCGCAAGTTCTCTGGTGCTGGCCGTCGGCTCTCGCTCGAGAGCTTGGTAGGCCCTACGGGCCGGGCCTTTCCTCCTTGGGTCTTGATCCCTCTTCTTGCCTCTTCGTGGAGACGGCATGCGCTAGCGATGCGCTTTGGGCTATGGAGGAAGGATTAAAGTCGGCAAGCGTGGCGCTTGTTCTCGGTGTGCTCAAAGACGTGGAGCTGACGCCGGCGCGCCGCTTGAGTCTCGCAGCCGCAGCGCACCGTATCCCTTGCCTATTTCTCACTGATCCGCGGTCTCCTGCAACAGGTGCCACGGCTACCCGCTGGTGTATTGGTGGGCGAACAAGTGCACCACATCCCTTCGAGGCCGTCTCGCCCGGTCAATCCCGTCACAGTGTCTCGCTTAAGCGTTGCCGCCATAGTGCGCGTGCCCCCCAATCTTCATCGCTAATCTTGGAATGGTCTAATGAGACGCATCGTTTCCGTATGGTTTCCGCTTTGGCAGATCGAGCGGCTACGCCGCGCCGCGCCGGCCGCCGCGCCGGATGACACAGCCCTCGCGCTCGTCGAATCCGGCAGCCATGGCATTCGCATCACCGCTGTTAACGCTAAGGCGGCAGCCGATGGCGTGCGCGTTGGACAAGCGCTTGCCGATGCGCGTGCAGCATTGCCAGCTCTTGCTTCGCGTCCCGCCGAGCCCCATTGCGACCGCGCAGCGCTATTGAAGCTCGCGCGTTGGTGTGGCCGCTATGGCCCCAACCGCAATGTCGATGGTCCCGACGGCATATGGATCGACATCACGGGCGTTGCGCATCTCTATGGCGGAGAAGAGCGCCTGCTCGAAGACCTCTCGTCGCGACTGTCGGATTTCGGCCTGACAGCGCGAGTCGGGCTTTCCGATACGCTTGGCGCTGCGCACGCATTGGCGCGCTTCGCTGTCCCGCCCGCCCTGGCGTTGTCAGGCGAAGCCGAAGCGCGAATTGCGCCCCTTCCCGTAGAGGCTTTGCGGCTTACGCCGGAGACCGCATCGCTCTTGAAGCGGCTTGGTTTGCGCCGCATTGGTCAGCTCTATCGCCTCCCGCGTGCAGCACTTCAACGCCGGTTCCGTTCCTCTGCGATCGCAGAAGCAGTTCTTGCTCGTCTCGACCAGGCTCTCGGAGCCAAATCCGAGCCCTGTCGTCCGCTGACCGAACCACCTGCACTTTTCGTGCAGCGCTCGTGGCCTGATCCGCTCATCTCTGCCGAAACTTTGGAAGCTGAGACTGCGCAACTTGCAACAGAGCTGTGTGCGGTGCTCGATGCGCGCGGGCTGGGTGCGCGCCGCATTTGTCTTTCGCTGTACCGCGCCGATGGAACGGTCGCGGATGTGTCCACTGGCATGAGCTTTCCTTGCCGTGAGCCGGAGCATCTGATGGCGCTTCTTAAAGAGAAGCTCGGGGCCCTTGATGTGGGATTTGGAGTCGACGTGCTTGTGCTTGCGGCTGAGCATGTTGAACGTAAAGACGTGCATCAAACAGTGCTCGGCCACCACCTCAATGGCTCAGTGCATGCCGATCCTGCTCTGCTCGTTGATCGCCTCACAAATCGGTTGGGTAGCGCCCGTGTCAGCCGTCTTAATGCCCGCGCTAGCCACATCCCGGAGCGTGCCGAAGTGCGCACCCCGGCGCTTTCGGAGTGCTTCCGCAAGAAAGAGGCCACGCCGTCACGGCGGTCTGGACCGCCGCGTCCGCCATTCTTACTCACCGCCCCAGAGCCTATACGCGTGATTGCTGACATCCCCGAGGGGCCGCCAGCGCGTTTCACTTGGCGCCGGGTCGATCATCGCGTCGTGCGTGCACAAGGCCCTGAGCGCCTTGCACCAGAGTGGTGGCGTGAGATTAAGACCGAGAAAAGCCGCACGCGCGACTACTACCGCATCGAGGATGAAGGTGGCGCGGGCTACTGGGTGTTTCGCGAGGGGTTCTATGATCGTGATGAAGCACCGCCGCGCTGGTTCGTGCACGGGCTTTTCGGGTGATAGTGCTGTTGTGGCTTACGCTGAGCTGCAGGTCACCACCAACTTTTCGTTCCTGCGTGGGGGCGCGCACGTAGAGGAGCTTGTCGCGCAGGCAAAAGTGCTGGGCCTTGTCGCACTGGCCGTTACCGATCGCAATACACTTGCTGGCATCGTGCGCGCGCACACTGCGGCTAAGGAGGTCGGTCTTAAGCTCATCGTCGGCGTGCGCCTCGACCTTGAAGATGCGCCTAGCCTTCTCTGCTTTCCGCGTGACCGCAAAGCCTATGGGCGCCTGTGCCGCCTGCTTTCTGTAGGCCAGCTGCGCGCGCAGAAGGGAGAATGCACGCTCTTTCTCGACGATGTGGTGCAACACGCAGAGGGTCAGATCTTCGTTGCTCTTGCGCCTGGAGACTGGGACTGGCGCACGGTGAACGTCGCGCCGGCTCAACACGACGCGCCCTGTGCCGCCGAGATCATCCCTTTTGCATCCCGGCAAGGACTTCACGACCAGACGTATAAGCAGCCTAAACCCGTTGGGCATGAACCTCAGAGGAAAATAGGCTTCGAGGCGCATCTTCACCGTATGAAGGCCGCCCTTAAAAGCACTCCCATTTATCTCGCGGCAAGCCATATCTACTGCGGCGATGATCGCGCGCGCATCGCAGCCCTCGCTACTCTTGCTGAGTATTGCGCCATGCCTCTCGTCGCCGTAGGCGACGTGCTCTATCATACGCCGGACCGCCGCTCGCTCCAGGACGTGCTCTGCTGCATACGTGAAGGCACCACCATCGCCGAAGCGGGCTTCAGCCTTGAAGCCAATGCCGAGAGACACTTGAAACGTGCCGGCGAGATGGCGCGCCTCTTCAAGGGCTACGAGCCGGCCCTAGCTCGCACACTTGAGATCGCAGAGGCCTGCCGCTTCTCGCTTGATGAACTCGTCTACGAATATCCTGCTGAACCCACTCCACCCGGTAAAAGCCCGCAGTCACATCTGGAAGACCTGACATGGGAAGGTGTGCGTTGGCGCTTCCCTAAGGGCATCCCCGACAAAGTGCACGCAACGCTTACCCGCGAGTTAGCGTTGATTGATCAGCTCCATTACGCGCCCTACTTTCTCACCGTGCACGACATCGTCAACTTTGCCCGCTCGCGCAATATCCTGTGTCAAGGGCGCGGCTCGGCGGCTAACTCTGCTGTCTGCTATTGTCTCGGCATCACGGCCGTGAACCCGGCCGAGATCGATTTACTATTTGAGCGCTTTATCTCGCCGGAGCGCAAGGAGCCGCCCGATATCGACGTCGATTTCGAACATGAGCGGCGTGAGGAAGTGATCCAATATATCTACGCGCGCTATGGTCGCGACCGCGCGGGCCTCACTGCCACTGTGATTTGTTATCGCGCGCGTTCTGCCGTGCGCGACGTTGGCAAAGCGATGGGACTGTCGGAGGATACGGTATCGGCTCTTGCTGGCATGGTATGGGGCACGCGTTCGGGCGGGGTGCTGCCAGAAAAGCACGTGCGTGAAGCCGGGCTTGATCCGGCCGATCCACTGCTCGCAACCGTTCTGGAGCTGACTCAAGAGTTGATGGGCTTCCCGCGTCATCTTTCTCAGCATGTGGGCGGGTTCGTGTTGACGCGTGGGCCGCTCGTGGAGGTCGTGCCGGTGGGCAATGCGGCCATGGAAGATCGTACCTTCATCGAGTGGGATAAGGACGACATCGCGGCTCTAGGCCTATTGAAGGTCGATGTCCTCGGGCTTGGCATGCTCTCGTGCGTTCACCGCGCTTTCGATCTCATAGACACGCACTATGGACGGGCTTTGACGCTCGCCAACGTCCCGCGCGAGGACGTCGACGTCTACGACATGCTGTGCGCGGCGGATTCGATTGGCGTGTTCCAGGTCGAAAGTCGCGCGCAGATGAACATGCTACCGCGCTTGCGTCCGCGTACTTTTTACGACCTCGTCATAGAGGTGGCGATCGTGCGTCCCGGTCCCATCCAGGGTGACATGGTGCACCCCTATCTGCGCCGACGCTCAGGCGTAGAGCGTGAGCATTACCCCTCGCCAAGGCCTGAGCACGGTCCTGCGGATGAGCTCAAAGACATTCTCGGCAAGACCAAGGGCGTGCCGCTCTTCCAAGAGCAGGCCATGCGCATCGCTATGGTGGCGGCGCGCTTTTCTGACGCCGATGTTAACGAACTCAGGAAGGCTATGGCCACCTTTCGCCGTCGCGGCACTATCGGACGCCTTGAGAAGAAAATGGTCTCGTCCATGGTAGCGCGTGGCTATAGTGAGGAGTTTTCGCAGCGTTGCTTCAATCAGATCAAAGGTTTTGGCGAGTACGGCTTTCCCGAGAGTCACGCAGCGAGCTTCGCTCTCCTCGTCTACGTCTCTGCTTGGATCAAGTGCCACTATCCAGCGGTGTTTGCGGCCGCACTTTTGAACTCGCAGCCCATGGGCTTTTACGCACCAGCCCAGATTGTGCGCGATGCGCGCGAGCATGGTGTGAAGGCGCTCAGCGCCGACGTAAACCTCTCGGAGTGGGATTCTACGCTTGAGCCTAGTGGGTCAGACGGCAGTTTGGCCTTGCGTCTCGGCCTGCGCCAGATCGATGGTCTGCACGTGGACGAGGCCAACAGGCTGTGCGCTGCCGGACGACCATTTTGCGATGTGCATGATCTGTGGATGCGGGCGGGTGTGAAGCTTTCAACCTTGGAAAAGCTCGCAGCCGCCGATGCCTTCCGCTCCATGAAGCTCGATCGCCGTCAGGCTTTGTGGGAGGTTAAAGCGCTTGGAGCGGCCGAACCATTGCCGCTATTCACCTGGAGCGAGACGCGCGAGATCGGGCCCGAGCCGAACGTTGCGCTGCCTGCAATGTCGCTTTCAGAGCATGTCGTCAACGACTATCAAACACTCAAGCTCTCTCTCAAGGCCCACCCCATAAGCTTTCTGCGTGAAAAGCTCAACGCTCGGGGCGTGCGAGTCTGTGACGAGTTGCGCAACACAAAGGACGGAGCATTTGTCTCGATTGCGGGGGTCGTACTCGTGCGCCAGCGGCCGGGCTCGGCTAAGGGCGTCGTGTTCATGACGATCGAAGACGAGACGGGCGTAGCCAACACCGTTGTCTGGCCGAAGACGTTGGAACGATTCCGCAAGGTTGTGATGCGCGCGCGCCTTATCATCATCCACGGGCATATCCAGCGTCACGAGGACATCGTCCACGTCGTCTCGGAAAGGCTGGAGGATCGCAGTGATTGGCTTGAACTACTCTCTGACCACGCTGCCGGCATGAAAGTACCAATTGCCAACGCAGATGAGGTGCTTCGTCCTGATCCAGGTTCGGCGCGCAGTCCCATCCATACGCGCTTGGCTGGTCATCCGTGCAAGGAACACGTAATCCCCAAGTCGCGAGATTTTCACTAATCGAAAAGGGCAGATCTACTTCGGGGGTGCCACGTTCGTTGTGTCCGCCACTCCCTCTGCGCCCATGAACACCGCGAGCACACGCGCCACCCCCTCGCCTGTATTGTGACCGTCGTGGGCTGTGTCGATAGCCTCCATTAGCGGATCGCCTTTGCGAAAAACCCGCTTTCCATGCGGTCCATAATCAACCGTGATTTCTCCCTCGAGAACGTAGCCGAACACGGGGATCGGGTGCTCGTGCCAGCCCGTTGTCCCCCCTGGAGGCATCGTAACAATGGTAGCCGTTACCTTCGTGGGTTTTCCCGCCGGGTAGGAAAAGGACTGCCCCAGAATCGTCTCGCTGGTTTGCAATATCGCACTCACCTCTTCGAGCGCATCGCTATGGTCGGCGCTCCAGAACATGACGCAAGCGCCAAGTGCGATACTCGCTGCGACAAAGAGCCCGGCTTTTGCAAAATGTGGCGTGGACGTTGTGCGCATGAAAACCTACCTCTGGCCAGTGACTCGATTGGAACGCCTGTGCCCTATAGTGAAGAGAAGTTGACAGATGCAATGCCCTCCAATTAGTGCCCGTCGCTGAGGATCGTCCAGACGTTTCCTAGCATCATAGCGCGGTCTGTGCCCCTTATCCTCGACAGGCCCACCCGCTAACCCGATAAAGAGCGCTGCCCCCATTACAGTGTTGGTCCCCATGCTCGATGCCACAACACCCCACTCCGCCCCGCAATCGCCGAGGCGGAGACGTAGCATTATTACGAGCATTCTCTTGTTCGCCGTTCTTCTCACCGTTCCTTCCGTCTCCGCTCAAAACACGCGCAGCGCGCCGGAGACGGCGACCGGCGTCGCAGCGAAGCTGCTTGCGGTGGCAAAGCAGCACATGGTGTCAGCCGCCAATCCATATGCGGCTGAGGCCGGACTTGAGGTGCTGCGCGCGGGCGGTTCTGCTGTTGATGCTGCGATCGCCGTTCAGCTCGTTTTGAATCTCGTGGAGCCGCAGTCGTCGGGGATCGGTGGTGGGGCGTTCCTGTTGCATTGGGACGCGGCTACCAGTTCGCTGAAGGCCTATGATGGCCGCGAGACCGCGCCCGCCTCGGCCGGGCCCGATCGCTTTCTAGTTGACGGCAAACCAATGCCCTTCATAAAGGCGGCCCGCTCGGGCTTAAGCGTTGGGGTGCCCGGTCTTGCCAGGCTGCTCGCTACCGTTCACCGAACCCACGGACGGCTGCCGTGGGAGCAGCTGTTCGAGCCGGCCATTCACCTGGCCGAAAATGGCTTTGACGTCTCACCGCGGCTTCACTTCATGTTGAGATGGCAGGGTGCCGAAAGTTTTGTTTCGGCTGCGCGCCATTACTTCTTTACCCGCACAGGCAATGCATGGCCCATCGGGCACGTTCTCAAGAATCCTGAGTTCGCTGCCACTTTGCGCCGCATAGCGGCCGAGGGCGCTGATGGATTCTACCAAGGTCCTACCGCGGCGGCTATTGTGGACGCTGTCACCGATGCGCCTTCCGCGCCAGGAGGCATGGCTCTTCAAGATCTGGAAAACTACGAGATCAAAGAACGCGAGCCGCTGTGTATTACCTATCGCGAGCGCACAATTTGTAGCATTGGGTCGCCGTCGTCGGGCGGCACCACCGTAGCGCAAACGCTGAAGCTTTTGGAGCCGTTCGATCTGGGCCAAGGCCCGGATGCAGCTATGACGACACGTGCATTGCATCTTATCTCCGAGGCCGAAAAGTTAGCCTTTGCCGATCGCAACCGCTACATCGCCGATCCAGCTTTCGTTGACATCCCCCATGGCCTTCTTGATCCAGGTTACCTCGACGAGCGCCGCGCATTAATCGAACCGCTGAGCGCCATGCGACGGCCGAATCCGGGTCAACCGCCGGGTCTGGGGAAGCAATCCTTCGGTCTCGATGCGACGAGAGAAAACGTCGGCACCAGCCACATCTCGATCGTTGATAGGGACGGCAATGCGGTATCCATGACGACGACCATCGAGGGCGCGTTCGGTTCCCATATCTGGGCTGCCGGCTTTCTATTGAACAACGAGCTGACCGACTTCTCATTCCGCCCGGCCGACGCGCAAGGGCGGCCTATTGCAAATAGGGTGGAGGCCGGCAAACGCCCGCGTAGCTCGATGGCCCCCACGATTGTTTTCAATAAGGATGGTGAGGTGGAGGCCGTACTTGGCTCTCCGGGCGGCAGCCGTATCATCCTCTATGTGGTCAAATCGCTCATTGCGCTCATCGATTGGGGCATGGACGCGCAGCAAGCTGCAGATCTATTGAACTTCGGCAATCGCGGCGGTGCTTTCGAGATAGAACTCGACGGCGACGCTGTCTGGACTGCATTGAAACTCAGGTCGCTCGGCCATCGCATCGCGCCAGCGCTCATGAATTCTGGCGTACATATCATCGTAAACCACGACGGCCAATTGCAAGGCGGTGCAGACGCGCGTCGTGAGGGTATGGCGCTCGGGGATTGAGGCTTCCATCGCAACGTGCGAAGCCCTACCCTCACGATGGAAAACACAAAGCACCTGACCTCGCTCTCTATCACGGTTCTCGGTGCTGGCGTCCTTGGCCTTTGGCAGGCCCTGACGCTGGCTCGTGCTGGCCATCGCGTTCGCCTGATCGACGCGCACGTAACGCCGTTCTCGGAGTCGGCCAGCAAGTATGGCGGAGTCATGCTGGCCCCAGAACGTGAGGCTGAAGCTTATCCGCCGATCTTCTGCAAGCTGGCCCACGAGGGCATGGCTTTGTGGCGCACTAGTTACCCGGACCTGTCATGCAAAGGAGGGCTTGTTGTTGCTGCCGCCCGCGATCGCTCCGATCTGGAGCGCTTCGCGCGAGACACACGAGGTCACGAGACACTCGATGCCGCAAGGCTCGCGCGCTTCGAACCCGATCTTGCGGGACGTTTCGCCTCGGCACTCTATTTTGCGGACGAAGCGCACATATCGGCACCGGCTGCGCTCAACTTCTTGCTTCAAAAGGTTCGCCGCGCGGGCTGCAATGTGACGTTCGGAGAAAGCGCACCTCCTAACGGCGTCGATACGGTCATTGATTGCCGCGGGATTGCCGCACGCGATGCGCTCTCCAATCTGCGCGGGGTGCGTGGTGAGCGACTGATTGTGCGCTCACACGAAATTGCGCTATGCCGACCTGTGCAACTCATGCATCCACGCCATTCGCTTTACGTTGTGCCCTGGGGCGACGGGAGGTACATGATCGGCGCAACAGTCATTGAGACGGAGGACGATGGCCCCGTAACGGTTCGCTCAGCGCTGGAACTGCTGGGTGCGGCTTACGCTCTGCATCCGGGCTTTGCGGAGGCAGAGATCCTGGAGTTTGGCGCCGGAGTGCGCCCCGCGTTTCCCGACAACATGCCCCGTGTGATCGTGCGCGAAGGCGGACAGCGCATTTTCGTCAACGGTGCCTATCGCAATGGCTTCCTGCTGGCGCCGGTGCTCGCCAATACCGTTGCCGACTACCTGCAAAGTGGTGTGCTTGCCGCGCCGCTCATCGAAACATGCTGAAGCATTAGCTAGCTGGTTTGGGCGACAGGTTTGCTCTCGCGCTCCCGTGCGACGGCGCGCACCTGCGCTGCCACCTTCGGGTTGCGGTCGATAAAGCGATGGAAATCGTCACAGTCTAGGACAAGAAGATCGGTTGACCTGATCGTCGTCACCGTTGCCGTGCGTCGTTCGCGCGTGAGCAGCGCCACCTCTCCAAAGAAGTCGCCTTCCTGGAGCCTAACCTTGCCCTCGGAGGTATCGACTTGAACCATTCCGCTGGCGATCAGGTACATGGAATCACCCGGCTCTCCTTTTCGGATAATGACGGTTCCTGCCGGCACCGTGCGCGCCTTCAAAATTCCGACGAGGTCGGAAACGGAAGCCGCATCAAGATGGGCGAACAGCGGAACACGCGCCACCAAGGCAAAGGTGACGACGAAATCTCTGCGGCGGATCTCCTCGTAAAAACCACGCCCAATGATTGCCACAGGTAATGCAAAGCAGAAAATTCCAAGCATGACGGTAATAGCCGCAATAATGCGGCCGGTTGCGGTCACCGGTTCCAGCTCTCCACCACCGATCTTTGCGAGCATAGCAGCGGACCACCACATGGCCTTCGACATATCGCCGAGCCGGTCGGGTTGGATGTGACCTTCAACAACGTGCATGATCGCTGCAGCCGCCATCATGACCCCACTGAGAATGACGACACAGGCCAATAGGGCCCGCCGTTCTAACGCTACCACGCGGCCGATCGTGGCAAGTGCTGGCGAGTACCTCGCCAGCTTTAAGAAGCGGACGAGGCGGGTAAGCCGGATCGCGGCGACGCCGGGGAACAGGAGCTCGAGTAGGAATGGCACGAATGCTAGCGCGTCGATGACCATCATCGGTGTCGCAGCAAAGCGCAACCGCGCCCGTGTTGGGCTCAGCGAGTGCAGTAGTGGATGTTCGGGCGCCACCCATAGGCGCGCGACATACTCGATGGCAAAGACAAGCACACAGGCACGATCCAGTAGCTGCAACTCGTCACCATAAGCTTGCTCAATTTCGGGAAGGGTTTGAGCAAGCGTGCCGGTCACATTCGCCAGAATGAGCACGACAAGTATCCAGTCGAGTATGCGCGACGCCAGATCGCGGCGGCGGCCGTGCTCGAGGATATCGAACGCCCGCTGTCGTGCACTCGCAAGACTTTGATGCGCGTCGCCCACGTGGCTTTAACTCCAAGGCCGCTACCGCGCGGCCTGCAACGCAAGTTTGACAGTGGCCAGTGTAGCCGACACGAGGCAGTTTGGGAGCTACACAAAGGGGGAACGGTTATCGACACCCAAAGGGCTAGGCGCATGCGCCTTGAGGTTTGCGAGGGAAAGCTGTTGAATTAGGGGCGGCATGAAAGCAAGAAGCCCCAAACTCGCAGGAGTATTCCCTGGACGTGGAGACCAGTTCTGGCAGTGATATTCACGTTAATGGCGTCCCGGTTACCACTGGGGCCGCGACCCTGGCCGAGCTCGTGAAGGAACTGGGCCATGCTGATGCGCGCATCGCCACCGCGCGCAACGGTAACTTCGTGCCAGATCGTTTGCGTGGAGCAACGCAGTTGGTGCCGGGTGACAAAATCGAGATCGTCTCCCCGCGTCAGGGCGGCTGAGCATTGAGCACATGAACGTCATTGAGCCACACGCCAAGCTACATGAGCCGTTCGCGCTCTATGGGGTGAACCTTGCATCCCGGCTCCTGCTTGGCACCGCACAGTATCCTTCGCCCGATATCCTCGCCCGCGCGGTTGAAGCGTCCGGCGCTAGCGTTGTCACCGTCTCGCTCCGACGTGAGCAAGTACGTGCACATAAGGGCGAGCGTTTCCTTGAGCTGATTGAGGCGACCGGCGCGCGGGTGCTTCCCAATACGGCAGGATGCCGTACCGCCAAGGAAGCGATCACTACGGCGCAGATGGCGCGCGAGGTGTTTGGGACAGATTGGGTTAAGTTGGAGGTCATTGCCAACGACGACACCCTGCAGCCCGAAGTCTTTGGTCTGGTCGAAGCCGCAGCCGCGCTGACCAAAGACGGTTTTAAGGTGCTGCCCTATACCACCGAGGATTTGTCGGTCGCTGAGCGGCTGTTGGCGGCGGGCTGCGAAGTCTTAATGCCCTGGGGCTCGCCGATCGGCTCCGGACGCGGGCTTGCCAACCGCTACGCGTTACAAAGCTTACGCGCCTACTGCGCCGGTGTGCCACTCATCGTTGACGCTGGGATCGGGGCACCGTCACATGCTGCCGACGCGATGGAATTAGGATACGACGCCGTTCTCATCAACACGGCCGTAGCCAAGGCTGGCGACCCCGTACGGATGGCGGGTGCGTTTGCGATGGCCGTCGAGGCAGGGCGCGCGGCCTATGAGGCAGGCGTGATGGGTGCGCGCGACATGGCCACGCCGTCCACGCCCGTCGCTGGTACGCCGTTCTTCGACTTCCCGCCAGTGGCCGACGATCCGGGCAATGGTAAGTGAGATGGCTGGAGCGTTGAGTGTTTTCTATCCGATTGTACCTGACGCGGATTGGCTACAACGCCTCGTCCCACTGGGCATCCACACTGTCCAGCTCAGGATTAAGGGTGCGGACAGCGCAGAGGTGTGCCGCCAGATCAACGCGAGTCTAAGGGTTACGCGGGATTGCGATTGCCAACTCATCGTCAACGACTATTGGCGCGAGGCGCTTGCGGTCGGCGCTGATTACGTGCACCTCGGGCAGGAAGATTTGGCCGCAGCAGATCTTGCTACGATCAAGGGGGCAGGTCTGCGGCTGGGGATCTCGACGCACAGTCCGAAAGAGCTGGAAATAGCCCTCGCCGCAACGCCTGACTACGTGGCGCTAGGCCCGATCTACGAGACGAGGCTCAAAGCAATGGAATGGTCGCCGCAGGGCCTTGCCAGCATTTCTGCGTGGAAAGCCCGCATCGGCAATCTACCCCTCGTTGCGATAGGCGGAATTACGCCGGAGCGCGCGCCGGGCGTTCTGGCTGCAGGCGCCCAATCCGTCGCGGTAATCACCGATTTTATGAGTGCTCCGGATCCCAAAGAACGTGCCCGTCAGTGGCTTCAATGGGCGAAAAGCGCGGAACCAAGTGTTACGTCGTATGACCAATAATCGCAGTTAATTATCGAAAAAGAATGGCCCGCCCGTTACGCGCGCGCTTGTGTTAACCTGCGCGTGGCCTCAAATAACCGCTCAGGTTCTAGTTCGGCGCCAAAAACTCCGGCGCCAACAGGAAAGTAGCGCGCGCATGGCGTTCCGATTTAAGCTCGAGGAGCCATTTGACGATGGTTTCCGAAGGATCGCTCTCGAACAACTCACGCGTGCCGAGTCACAGCTTCGCAGTCCGGGTGACAATGCTGTTGCCATACACGAGACGCGCAAGGCGCTGAAGCGATTGCGTGCGCTGTTGCGTCTTGTGCGCCGCACACTGCGCGAAGACACTTTCAAAGAGGTGAACGCGCAGCTTCGCGAAGTCGCAGGCATTCTTTCGGGTGCACGCGATAGCCACGTGCTGCTGGAAACGATCATCAACCTCGAAGGCGCTTGTGGTCTGGCCGCCAAGGGCGCAGGGGGCAAGTTGCGAGAGATCTTGCGGACCGCAAACGGCGGGGACAACAGGCCCAGCGTCGATGCGGCGGTATCCAAGGCGCTCGAACGGCTTGCCGTCGTAAAGACGAAGTTTGCGCATTTGGAAATAACAGGCAGCGGGTTCGAAGCCATCGGACCTGGGCTCGAGGTGAGCTACCGCCGCGGGCGACGCACATTTCGAGCAGCCTATGCTGAGGGCTCAGACGAGAGTTTTCATGAATGGCGCAAGAGCGTGCAACTGCATTGGCGGCACATGGCGTTATTGTCCAACGCCTGGCCGGACTATTTCGCCGTGCGCGTCAACGAGGCGCGGGCGCTATCTCAGATTCTAGGTGACGACCACGATCTTGCGCTGCTGAAGGCCTTCGTTAAAGCCAAGCCGAACGCGCGTATAAGCTCAGCGGAGGCAAACATAATTGGAAAGCTTGCACGCCAGCGCCAGAAGCAGTTGCGGACCATGGCCCAGCCTATTGGGGTGCGGCTTTATGCAGAGGGCGCTAAAGGGCTGCATCGTAGGATGTCGCAATACTGGTTGTCAGCGGTGACACTCAAGAAGCAGCCCAAGGCTGCACCGCCCTCAAAACCGCCCGATCGCCATAAGATATCCAAGGAACTGAGTGAGACGGCCCCTCCGTTGCCCAAGCGCAAACAAGCTGTAGCAAGGTCTTAAGTCGTTTGTGCAATCGGCCAACAGCCGCTATGTGACTAGTATATCGCGGACATTCGAATGCCGAGGAAATGCCATCGATGAATGAGACGAAGACGAGCGCTCAGTTCGAGCCCGACCGCGAGGCGTGGCCAAGCGGGCACCCGGATTGTCCGCACGGGCGTATCGGCGTCATATTGCTCAACCTCGGCACGCCCGACGGTACCGATTATTGGTCCATGCGCCGATACCTGAAGGAATTCCTCTCAGACCGGCGCGTTATCGAAGAGCCACGTTGGAAATGGTGGCCAATCCTTAATCTCATCATCTTGACCGTGCGTCCTGGCCGCAAAGGTAAGGACTATGAGACTATCTGGAATAATGCGCGTGACGAGGGCCCGTTGAAGACGATCACGCGCAGTCAGGCTGAGAAACTAGTCGAAGCATTTGCCGATGATCCGCGCGTTGTCGTTGATTGGGCCATGCGCTACGCCAATCCGACCACCGATAGCCGCATTCGCGCTCTGAAGGATCAAGGCTGTGACCGAATTCTCTTAGTCCCGCTCTACCCGCAGTATGCTGCGGCGACAACGGCGACAGCCTGCGACCAGGCCTTTCGCACCTTGATGAAGATGCGTTGGCAGCCAGCCGTGCGTGTTGCGCCCAGCTACCACGATGATCCCGTATACATCGAAGCCTTGGCTGCCTCTATGCGCCGCGATCTTGCCATGCTTGATTTTGAGCCAGAGGCAATCATCGCCACCTTCCACGGAATGCCGCAAGCGTACCTAGAACAAGGTGACCCTTACCATTGCCAATGCCAGAAGACGTCACGGTTGTTGCGTTCAGCGATGGGTTGGCCCAAGGCCAATTGGCTGACGACGTTCCAATCGCGATTCGGCAAGGATCCCTGGCTGCAACCCTATACCGATGAGACGGTGATGCGTCTGGCCAAGGAAGGCGTGAAGCGCCTAGCGCTCGTCGCGCCCGGCTTTTCCGCAGATTGTCTTGAGACGCTTGAAGAGCTGAACGTCGAGAACCGGCACTACTTCGAGGAGAATGGCGGGCAAAAGTATGCCTATCTGCCGGCGCTCAACGACAGTGACGAGGGCGTGCGCGTCATCGAAAATGTTGTGAAGCGCGAAATTAAGGGCTGGATTTGATTGTGGCGGTGTGATTTTCCTCCTTTATGCCACTTCATAAGTTACTGCTTTTCAATGCTTTATTTACTCTATATTTGCGTCTCCGGCTTACCTTGCCCAACAGTTTACTCAATCTGCGAGGCAATTTCCGATGGACCTTGGGGCACTCAATCCGTTTTCGGGCGGGTTCGAAATCTTTGGCGTACTTCTCATCTTTCTGGTCGTCGCAGCGTTGTGGTCGACGGTCAAGATTGTGCCGCAGGGCAGCAACTATACGGTCGAAAACTTCGGTCGCTATACGCGCACACTGCAGCCGGGGCTACACATCCTCATCCCGGTCATGGAGCGCGTTGGCGATCGCATCAATATGAAGGAGCAGGTGCTCGACATCCCGAGCCAGGACATCATAACCCGAGACAATGCTATGGTGCGTGTCAACGGGGTTACCTTCTTCCAAGTCCTAAACGCGGCCCGCGCTGCCTACGAAGTCGACGAGCTAGAGATGTCGGTCGTCAATCTCACCATGACGAACATTCGTACCGTCATGGGCTCGATGGACCTCGATCAGCTTCTGTCCAATCGCGATCAGATCAACGCCCAGCTCCTTCACGTTCTCGATCAGGCTACCGAAGCTTGGGGAATCAAGGTCACCCGCATTGAGATCAAGGACATCGATCCGCCGCGCGATTTGGTCGATAGCATGGCGCGCCAAATGAAGGCTGAGCGCGAAAAGCGTGCCCAGATCTTGGAAGCCGAAGGTCAGCGGGCCTCTGAGATATTGCGCGCCGAAGGCGACAAACAGGCGGTTGTTCTGGAAGCCGAGGGTCGTCGTGAGGCTGCTTTCCGAGATGCCGAAGGGCGCGAGCGCGCCGCGGCCGCCGAAGCTAAAGCAACGCAGCTTGTTTCTGATGCCATCGCGAAAGGCAACGTGCAGGCAATCAACTACTTCGTCGCCAACAACTACGTGAAGGCACTGGAGTCGCTGGCTAAGGCCCCGAACCAGAAGGTCATTATGATGCCGCTCGAGGCCTCCTCAGTAATCGGCTCGGTTGCGGGTCTTGCCCAGATCACTTCCGAGGCCTTCGGCAGTGGCGCAAGCGGTGCGACGCCACCGCGTGGTTCAGGTCGGGGGAGTGTTCCGCAGATTTGAGCGGGTGCGCATGGCATTCCGGTCAATTAGATTTCGACCTGACCACCGGATGCCATGACGATTGTCCAGGCGTCGTAGCTATGCTCATTAGTTGCAAGGGGAGGGCTGAGTGATGTCGATAGTCGATTTCCTTTGGAATTTGGGCCTGTGGAACTGGTTTATCCTCGCGGTCATACTGTTCCTCTTGGAGACCGTGATCCCCGGCGTCCACTTTGTCTGGTTCGGACTTGCAGCTTTCGCCGTAGGTGCGTTGAGCTTCTTCGTCGATGTCACTTGGCAATGGCAGCTCGTCATCTTCGCGGCCATAGCTTGCGCGACGGTGTTCTTTGTGCGCCGCTTCGCATCGCCGGACATGTATGGCACCGACGAGCCCGATCTCAATATCCGCGCGGCGCAATACATCGGGCGTGAGGTGCTAGTGGAGGAGGCGATCAGCGGAGGGCGCGGAAAAGTGCGCGTCGGCGACACAGTTTGGCCGGCGCAAGGGTCGGATGCGGCCAAGGGTGCGCGCGTCAAGATAACCGGTAACAGCGGCACGGTGCTGATAGTAGAGCCGGCAAGCGCCTGAATGACGGATCGGCTCACGTCCTTTTTTAGCTCAGCCTGCCTGGATTATGCCACGCCGGTGCGCAGTAGATCGTGCACGTGGACGATGCCGACGGGCTTACCCCTTTCCACAACAAATAAAGCCGTGATGCGCGAGGCATTGATCATCTCCAACGCCGCTGAGGCCAGCATCTTGGGTTTGGCTGTCTTTGGCCGGGGCGTCATGATTTCGGCGGCGCATGCCGTCAGGAGATCCCCACCCATGTGGCGGCGCAAGTCGCCGTCGGTGACAATGCCGATCAGCTTGCCTTTAGCATCGATAATCCCCAGGCAGCCGAAGCTTTTTTGCGTCATTGTGACGAGCGCCTTGCTCATCGCCTCATTGTCGCGGGCGAGCGGCAAATTGTCCGACTTATGCATGACGTCGCTGACGTACTTGAGGCTCGCACCGAGCGAACCGCCTGGATGAAACGTCTTGAAGTCGTGTGCCGTGAAGCCCTTTGCTTCCAACAATGCGATCGCGAGGCAGTCACCGATAGCAAGCTGCATGGTTGTCGAAGTGGTTGGTGCCAGCCCATGAGGGCAGGCTTCTTTCGTACGAGGCAACTCTAAGGCCACGTCCGATTGCTGCCCAAGCGCAGAATGCGCGCGCGATGTAATAGAGATGAGTGGCACCGAGAAGCGCCGCGAATAAGTGATGAGTGGATTGAGTTCGACCGTCTCGCCCGACCACGACAGGACCAACATCACGTCGTCGGAGGTGATCATCCCCAGGTCGCCGTGGGATGCTTCTGTCGGGTGAACGAAGAATGCCGGTGTTCCGGTAGAGGCAAACGTTGCCGCTATCTTCTGCCCGACGTGCCCGCTCTTGCCGACCCCCGCCACGATAACGCGACCGGCTGCTGCGCGCATCAAGCGTAGCGCTGTTCCAAATGGTCCCCCCAAGGGGCCAGTGAGCGCCTCTCGGAGCTGCGCCAAGCCCTCGCTTTCCAGGTCCAGCGTCCGCATTGCTGAGGCAATTGGCAAGTGAGCGAGCCGCTTGCCACCATCAATGCTTTTGAGTTTGCGTAAAGTCCCTCCGCCCGCCGTCATGGCTGGTCTCCCCCAAAATTCCCCCGGCGACACGTAAGGGAAAAAGTGTCTTACGAATCTCCGGTCCTGTCTAGCTGGCTCGGCGCTTCCTCGTGCCGCATCCCCGTAATCTTTTCCAAACAGTGCGTGATTCGGCCTCTTCCCGCATTCGTGGCGATGTATGGCCTTCGCGTGACGGTTGTTCTCATTAGAATGCCAACTAGACCAACACGCGGAAAACGAATGTTTTTCCAGGTTTACCAGGTGCAACGGCTCTTAAACCTGCGCCTTTCCCGGCCTTAAACCGCGCGTTCTAGCTCCTTGACAAGGCTCAACTCCAAGTGTGTGCGGCTTGTGCAAGCGTCAAAGGAGTTTTGCGAGTTCAGCTCGCAGCTGGGGCTCAAGGTCTTCACGCTCAAGCCCATAGGCGATGTTGGCTGCGAGAAAGCCGAGCTTAGAGCCGCAATCATAAATCGAACCATCGAAGCGCAGGGCGTAGAACGGCTGGTCGGTACGCCCTAGCATTGCGACCATGGCGTCGGTGAGCTGGATTTCTCCACCAGCCCCGTGCTCCTGACGCTCCAGCAGATCGAAGATCTCCGGTTGCAGGATATACCGCCCCGTGATGTGCAGATTAGAAGGTGCGTTGCCTGGTTTCGGCTTCTCGATCATACCTGTGACTTGAGAAACGTTTGCAGTCTGATCCTCCACACCAACGATGCCGTAAAGGTGTGTCTGATCGTCAGGTACCGGCGAGACGGCAATATGGTTGCCGCCGAGCTCTTGGTACGCCGCCATCATTCCGGCCAGGCAAGGCATTGGCCCATGGTGCAGCATATCGGGCAGCAGCAGCGCGAATGGTTCGTCTCCTACGATGTCGCGGGCGCACCATACCGCGTGACCGAGCCCCAATGGCTCCTGTTGTCGCGTAAAACTCGCGCATCCTGCGGGTGGCAACTGGCGTGCCAGCGCTTCCAGTTCTTTCGTCTTGCCGCGTGCAGCGAGCGTGTGATCGAGCTCAAATGCCTTGTCGAAGTGATCCTCGATTATCCCCTTATTGCGTCCGGTAACAAAGACGAAATGCTCGATACCAGCTGCATGGGCCTCATCGACCACGTGCTGAATTACTGGCCTGTCGACCACAGTTAGCATTTCTTTGGGCATAGCCTTGGTTGCGGGAAGAAAGCGTGTCCCCAAGCCTGCTACAGGAAAGACGGCCTTTCGAATGCATTTCGGGGCTGTCTGCATGGGGGTCTCCGAGCGCAGTGCGGTTGCAAATATGGGCTCAGGCCCAAATTTTGTGCAAATCTTCTAGGCCTATGAGTGGAAAAGCGTTTTGATTGGATCTTGGAGCAGGCATGTCGATGCTAAGCTTTACGCCATTCGGGTTTGCATTGAGAGAAAGCAATTAATGCCATGACCGTTCTTGTCACCGGCGGGGCCGGATACATCGGCAGCCATATGGTTCTTGAGCTCCTTGATTCAGGAGAGAACGTCGTCGTCCTCGATAATCTCTCCACCGGTTTCCGCTGGTCCGTGCCCACCAATGCGACCCTTGTCGTGGGCGATGTTGGTGATCAGGAGCTTGTGCGCAGTATCGTCCGCAAGCTCGGTGTCAAGACTATAATTCACTTTGCCGGATCGATCATCGTACCAGAGTCAGTGGCAGATCCGCTGGGCTACTATCACAACAATACTGTAAAGTCGCGCGCCCTGATGGAGGTCGCGGTCGAAATGGGGATTGAGCAGTTTATCTTCTCGTCCACTGCCGCGGTTTACGGCAACCCAATCGAGGTTCCCGTCCGCGAGGACGCAGAACTCAAGCCCATGTCGCCCTACGGGTCATCGAAGTTGATGACCGAGATTATGTTGGCAGACGCGGCGCGAGCGCACAATTTTCGCTTTGTCGCTCTGCGTTACTTCAATGTGGCCGGTGCCGATCCACAAACGCGCTCGGGTCAGTCGACGCCCAACGCCACCCACCTCATCAAGGTCGCGTGCGAGGCCGCGCTCGGGAAGCGCCCGTTCATCGAGGTCTTTGGTACCGACTATCCGACTGAGGACGGCACCTGCGTCCGTGACTACATTCACGTGACCGACCTCGTCAGGGCGCACATGGCGGCCCTGCGTCATCTGCGCGATGGCGGAGATTCCGACATATTTAACTGTGGGTATTCGAAAGGTTTCTCGGTGCTCGAAGTGATCGACGCAGTCAAGCGGGTATCCGGTGCCGATTTCGAAGTGCGGCTTGCCCCACGCCGTGCCGGTGACCCGGCCGCAATTGTCGCAGCCTCCGACAGGATCCGCGTGCGCCTCGGCTGGCGGCCTGAACTCAATAATCTGGAGACAATCACTAGGCAGGCGCTTACATGGGAAACGCACTTGCAACAGTTCAAGCATGCGAGCTGAGCCGGCGGCAGCGCCTCGACAGGCAGCGCCTTAGTATCTGGCGAGCCGCAAAATTGCCCTGAAGTCCAGTGAGGTATGCTCGGGCGGCGATCCACTCGGGAGAAGTGCATTGTTTTCCGACAACAGACTTGGGGCCGGCTACGCAGTCCTTCGCGGGTTGAGTGCGATCGCATTAGCGGCACTTCTCATAATCCTTGCAACTCCGGTGCCTGCCGCTCAATCCTTTCGCGTATTTCTCGAGGGAGTATGGCCGGAGGCACAAGCGCTTGGCGTCTCGCGCAGGACCTTCGATAGGGCCTTCCGCCGTGTGAAGCCTGACTATTCGCTCCCCGATCTCATTATCAAGGGGCGCAAGCGTGATGACAGTGCCGGTCAGGCCGAGTTTACGAAATCGGCCATGGCTTATCTCAGTCCAAAATACTTACGCCGGCTTGCCATTCAGGGTCGTAAGTTCCTCAAGCAGCACGAACGAGCGATTGTGAATATTGAAAAGACGACCGGTGTCGACAGGCACATTCTCGTCGCGATCTGGGGGCGGGAAACTTCGTACGGGCGCCACCGCCTGCGCCACGACTCAATCCGCGTCCTCGCCACGCAGGCCTACCTGGGTCGGCGCAAGGACATGTTCCGCAAAGAGCTGCTCTACGCTTTGAAGATGCTCGAGGACGGCACCCCGCGTTCCAAGATGCGATCATCGTGGGCGGGAGCAGTGGGGCTGACACAGTTCATGCCATCCGAATACTACCAGCACGCAGCCGATGGTGACGGTGATGGCCGAGCCGACATCTTCAACTCCGTTCCAGATGCGCTTGCTTCTGCTGCGCGCCAGCTTGCCAACAAGGGTTGGGTTCGAGGCCTGCGTTGGGGCTATGAGGCACGGCTGCCGAAGAATGGAGACTGTTCGCTGGAGGGTCCGCCCGGTGCACGCACTATTCGTGAATGGGCCGCACTCGGATTTGAGCGCGCCGGCCCGAAGCGTTTCCGCCCTGAAGAGGTCGACCATGAGGCCTACCTGATGATGCCGTCAGGCGCCTACGGCCCTGCGTTCCTCGCCACAGAGAATTTCCAGGTCATCCGCCGTTACAACACGTCCGATCTTTATGCCCTGTTCGTTGGCAATCTCGCTGATCGGATCGCCGGCGGCGGCGATTTTTACACGCCATCATCGACTATTCCTCAGCCGCGCACGCGACAAGTTAAGGAAATTCAGTCGGCCCTGATCAAGCGCGGTTATGCCCTTCAGAAGATCGATGGCAAGATAGGTTCCAATACGCGCCGCCAGGTGGGGACCTATCAGAAGCGAAATAATCTCAAAATTGATTGCTGGCCGACCAAGGCTGTCGTGAAGCATTTGCGGGCCACGGCCCCGCTAAGCAGTAACGCGCAATAACCTTTAGCAAACGCGATCCAGCGTGATATTCGGTCCGAGCTAGATTAGCCGGAACGAGTAGTGCGCTCGTGCGATTCTGCGTTGAGGAGTGCGATTGATGGACCGCTGGGTCGAGGAAACGTTTCACCCGCATTGGCGCGTACGCCTTGAGGCGGATGAAATTTTGCACGAGGTTAAGACGGATCACCAAGACCTCGTCATCTTCAAGAACAAAACTTGGGGGACAGTGCTGATGCTCGATGGCATCTGCCAACTCACAACGTCCGACGAATTCGTATACCACGAGATGATGACGCATGTTCCGCTGATGGCGATCGACGCGCCCAAACGGGTGCTTGTTGTCGGCGGCGGTGACGGTGGCGTGCTACGCGAGGTTCTAAAGCATCCTTCGGTCGAGAGGGCGATGCTATGCGAGATCGATCGCATGGTCATTGACACTGCACTGAAGTACTATCCAGAAATTCCTGGTGATGCGTACGACGATAAAAGAACCGTGATCGTCATCGCCGATGGATGCAAGTTTATAGCAGAGACCGATGAGCGCTTCGACGCAATCATCATCGACTCGTCTGAGCCGATCGGCCCCTCCGCAGTTCTGCATCGGCGGGAATTCTTTGCCGATTGTAAACGAGCCTTAAAGAAGGGCGGCATCCTTATCACACAGAATGGCCTACCGTTCCTTTTTCCGGAACATCTGGGGAGCACAACGCAGGCGTTCGCGTCCTTGTTCGACAACGTTGCTCCCTACCTGTGTACGCAGCCGTGCTACTTCGGCGGTCCGTTCGCCTTGAACTGGGCAAGCGATGAGGACGAGCACCTAGAAATTCCGGAAAAAAAGCTTGCTAAGCGGCAAGACAAACGCGGCATCAAGACAAGCTATTGGACGCCCTCGGTTCACAACGCGTCGTTCGCGTTGCCGGCTTACGCCGAGCGCGTCGTCGAAAAGGCTATTGCTGCAGGGCGCAATGAGATCAAGGCGGTGGGCGGGAAAAACAAGGGCGACAAGTAAATCACCAATCGTTGCTGGCCTTATGCTGCTCATTCGCCTGTGGCGAGATTAGTTCCAAGTAGCCGGTCGTAGATCCTCAGAGTCTGCTCCTTCATGGCCTTGAGTGAAAATGTTTGCAGCACGTGGGCGCGCGCGCGCGCGCCCATGCGTGCTCGCTCCTCTGGGGGGAGCGCAAGCACCGCGACGAGCGCGTCGGAGAGCCGAGCGGCATTACCTGGCGGCACAAGCCAACCAGTTGCGGCATCTTCTGTGATGTAAGGACGACCCAGCACGGTTTCGGGTGGCGCGCCGATATCGGTGGCGATGATGGGCGTTCCCATCACTTGTGCCTCCGTAGCAGTGCGGCCGAAGGCTTCCGGTTCGGTGGATGCGACGACAGCAACGTGCGCGGTCAGAAATGCGGCTGGCATATCGTCGACGTGACCTACGAGACGTACCCGGTTCTCCAGACCTGCGGTGCGGATCGCGCTTGCCAGGGAAGCCTCGTAGCCCTTCCGTTTCTGTGTATCTCCGGCGAGGATGAAGACTACATCGGCGAGGTCGCCCTGAGCATTCAGGAGCCGGGCTGCCTCGATCAGCACGCCTTGTCCCTTCCAGCTTGTGAGGCGCGCCGCCTGCAGCACTACGCGCTCATCCTGGCCAATTCCCCATGCCGATCGCAGCGCGGCGACGCGGTGATGTTCAATCTGCTCGGGATCGAAGAGCGCGCCGTCCACGCCACGGTATATCACCTCAATCCTTTTGGGCTGCGTTTTATAGCGGCTGCGGATCTGCTCTGCGGTGTAGTGTGAGTTGGCTATGACCACGTCGCCGCGCGCCATGACGCTGTTATATAGGCGTTTGAGGGCGGTCTTTTCGCCGTATACGCCGTGGTAAGTGGTTACGAATGGCACGCCCACGCGGCGCGCGGCATATAGGGCGCTCCAGGCCGGCGCGCGACTACGCGCATGGATTAGGTCCACCCCCTCACGCCGGACCACCTCGGCGATCTGATGAACGTTCCACATGAGCCGGAACGGATTTTTGGCCGCCGCTGGGAAAAACTGGACCTGCGCTCCGGTATCACGTAGCCGCTGGACAAGCCGGCCTCCCTCAGTGAGGACGACGGCATGTCCACCGGCGCGTTCCACGGCGTCCGCGATCTCGATAGTGGATAGCTCCGCGCCGCCCGTATCGAGTTCAGGGATGATCTGCAGTATGGTCGGGCGCGTTTTGGCCACCTGTCTTCTCCGCCAATCGACGAGGTTGTTTAGAGTGAGTGATAGCGAACCGCAATTCTTCGAGATTGGTCCCACCAGCAGCCGCAAGTCGCGGCGCATTGCTTATTTTTCTGAGTCGTCGGTTGAGCCATCGCGTATCGGCATCTTTTGGTTGTCAGGGTACAAATCCGACATGGGGAGTACGAAAGCAACGGCGCTTGCCGCGTTCGCGCGCGAGAAGGGCTATGGATTTACCGGATTCGACTATTCAGGGCACGGGCTCTCGAGCGGCCGTTTTGAGGATGGCACGATAGGGGCGTGGCTGGAGGAGGCCGACACCGTTTTTCGCAATGTCACTCGAGGCCGGCAGATCGTGGTTGGATCGAGCATGGGAGGGCACATTGCGCTTTTGCTGCTGCGCCGGTTGTTGCGCTCAGACCCAAGAGATGCCGCTCGAATTGCCGCCCTTGTGCTGATCGCACCGGCCTGGGACATGACCGAGGAACTCATGTGGAATGCCTTTTCCAAGGACGTGCAGGACAAGCTGCTCGCCGACGGCGTCTACAAACAACCCTCAGATTACGGCGAGCCCTACGCCATCACGCGCCAACTTATCGAGGAGGGGCGCAATCATCTGCTTGCGCGCAAACCATTCGATCCCGGGCGTTCCGTGGTGATTTTTCAAGGCGCGCAAGATCGGGATGTGCCGATAGCACACGCGCGGGCGCTGATGCGGTTCCTCAAAGGCGGGTGGGCGGAGATGATTGAGGTCCCAGACGGCGAGCACCGCCTGTCGCGCCCGCAGGATTTAGACCTTCTGTTCGGGGCGATTGAAGGTCTCGCCGCTCAGGACAAGGGCTGAGCGCGAGCCTTCGACACGCTTCGAGAGAGTCAAAATGCCGTCGACCTCCGCAATTCTGCGAAAGATATTTTGCACAGGGCAGGATACCGGTCGGGGCAATCAGCATGGGAGGCTTGCCCCTAAACCAGAAAGGTATAGGCATGAAACAGTTAGCTTGTTTTCTGTTGTTCACTGCAGGCGCGTTCGTGGCGTCATTCCCTACCGCCATGGCAGCGCCCGGCGACGGTGATGTTTTTCAGGAAGAAGATGACTATCAGCCAATTCTCCCAGATGTGGGGGACGACGACGATGGCGGCTATCGCCCGGACTGGGCCAATCCAAACGCCGGTCCGTCCAATCTGGGGGTCAACGAGGATCCCACGCCATTTAATCCATCCGACCCTGTGGGAATTCCCCCGAACCAGGATTAGGTCGCAAGGTGCCGGTGCAGCTGCTGGCTAGCCCGTTGAGATGTTCGCGCGTACGAAATCCTGGATGCCGACCAAGTCACTAATTATAGGAATCTGTTGCGGCACGTCCGGCATTTCTGCGCGGTCCTCAAGATATGCAGCAATTGGGCGACCATAGCGCAAAGCAAGCGCAATCTCGCTCAGGGTTCCTGCTGCACCCGGCAAAGCAACAACCACATCAGAACTCAAAATGTTGATATGGTTCCGGGACATTGGGTCCGCGCCCCATGTCCCATCCATGTAAAGATGCGAGAAGATCGCAATTTCGACCCATGGGTTCGGATAGCCGGGCTTTGGCTCTATCGAATCATGTCCGCACGGGATGATACCAATGACAAGCCCTACGCGGTCTGGCGTCTCGTGAAACGCGCGGCTGACGGATGTCATCACGCCTTTGCCGCCACCGGTGAGAAGGTGCACGGGCTGGGAGGCAAGCCAGCGGCCTAGGTTCGCAGCTCGCGGTTCATTCTCTTTTTCACCAGAACCCATGACACCGACGACGGGAAGGCGCATGCTCATCTCTTGGCCTCGTTTGGGTTATTCTTATCGTACTAAGCGTGCCATGTTTTGCGTCTTGCGGCCGACCCCCTAGAATTTCCGATTGACGGCCAGCTTCTACATCGTCACAGGAACATCACAGGCCTTAGGTTCCTTGCTAGAGTATGCTTCGCGCACTGATGGCGCCGCGAAATAAGACCGGAGAAGCCGATGGAACGACCGTTGCAAATCGCTTTCAAGAACATGGATAGCTCTAAGTCCCTCGAGGCACTGATCCGTGGGCGGGTCGAGCGATTGAAGCGCTTTCACGCGCACATCACAGGAGCACGTGTCGTGGTGGAAGTCCCCCACCGCAGCCCCGAGAGCGGTAAGCAGCCAATCGGCATCGCGGTTGAGGTCGACGTGCCCGGTCAAAACCCAATCGTTGCCAAGGGGAAGCAGGACCGGCATGAGATGAAGGGCGACCAGTCTGCAATCGTCAATCGCGTATTTGAGGCCGTTGAGCGTCAGCTTGGTCAGACCGCGGATATACGCAATCACGAAGTTAAGCAACATGGGTCTGCGGGAGAGACTGGGGTAGTGGTCCGTATTTTTCCAGATGAGGACTATGGCTTCGTCGAAGTAAAAGGCGCTCCAGACCTTCACTTCACGCGCAATGCGGTAGCGGCTGACGGTTTTGGTGAACTCAAAATTGGCACGGTAGTGCATGTGACCCGCGCTGCTTCGGAGGGTCCGATGGGCCCACAAGCGGTCTCTATCAAGCTCTTGGGCGCGCGCAGCCCCTCTTGACTAATCCCGCTAATGAGCTCGGCGTTCGAGTAGGCTTTATTGAGCGGGTCGACGAGTTGAGGGGAGCGGAGTGATGCAGGACGGTACCCTCCGTACCAAGCTTGCAGACGATTTGGTGGCGGTAAAGACGTTAGCTTTGCGGTCGGCCAGCAGCGCTCAGGACCTGACGGCAAATCTCGATCAGGTATATGACGCGGTCCTTAACGTAAATTTTGACCGCTATGACGTCCATGAGCTGGCCAAAGCAGCGCCTGAGCTCATGGCCGCCATTTTCGCCCTGAAAATTCGGCTACATGAGCAAATTCACGACTGGCATAAACGCGGCTTCATGTCGCTCAACGTGCAAAGAAGCATTCGCAACTTCTTTCGCGTCGCACGTTATGTGACAGACATGTTGGGCGAGTTGAACAGCGGCTACAAGCAGTTAGCCCCTGGCGAAAAAACTGAGCGGGCCTTTCGTGGAACAAAACTTAACACGCTTATCAATCCCGCTTTCGATGCCGGTAAAGACCTGCCGTTCAAGGCGGGCGATATTCTGCTGACGCGCGGTATGCACCACAATAGCGCTGCTATTGCGCGCATCGGCGATGTCGATTCACAGTTCAGCCACATCTCCATCATCCACACGGATGAGAGCGGTAAACAGTGGGTTGTCGAAAGCCTAATCGAGAAAGGTGCGACGATCACCTCGCTGGACGATGCCCTGCATCATGGTCTTGGGCGATGCGTAATCTTCCGCCACAACAATGCTGCGTTTGCGCGGCGGGCCGCGGCAGAAGTTTACGATGTGGTACGGCGATCGCGGGGGCGCGGCGGTGCTCGCATTTGGTACGACTTTTCCATGAAACTCTCCGGCTACAAGGAACTCTATTGCTCAAAGCTTGTGCGTCAAGCGTTTGACCTCGCAAGTGACGGCAAGGTCATGCTACCGACATTTAAGACGAGGTTTGACATGAAGAACCGCGACTTCATCGAGCGCATTGGCGTTAGGACGAAAGAAACATTTGCGCCGGCCGACATAGAGTTGGAGCCGCACTTCGATCTCGTGGCGGAATGGCGAGACTACCGCATAACATCGCGCTTAAGGCTGCAAGATCTGCTGATGGACAAGTTGTTCGCGTGGATGGATGAGCACGGCTACAAATTTCAAGAGGATCTGCCTATTCGCCTCATCGGCATTTTTGGCAGGCTCTCCAGCCGATTATCAGACCGGACCAGGGGGCTTGTCGGCGACGTCTTACCAGAGGTACCGCCCAACATGCGCCGCAGCACGATCCAGGCGGTTGCTATGCTGCACAAGACCGCCGAGCCGCTGCTCGCCGATTTGCAAGTGCTGGAGCAACAAAATATCGATCGGTATGGCCGGCCGCTGCACGCACGCGAAGTCTCCGAGCACCTGGAACGCTCCCGCCAAGCAGCAAACCGGCGGATCGGATACCTCGTTGCAGGAACCTAAGGCGCCCGGCCAGTCACCAGGCGTGCGGAGCGCGTCGCAGTCAGTCCATTATAGAGTGCATTCTCCAGTGCCTCCGGCCCGGCCTGCTCCGCGACGGCGTCCGGTACGATCCACGCCCGATAATGGTGCGCGATGATGACGGACGTGCAATGCAACGAGTCGTTCGCCACGGTACAGGTGCGATCAGGCTCCGCCTTGCGTATGTCGCGTCGTCGGTGGCGCAAGAGGCCCATGTCGATGGGCTGGATATATGACGAATTGCCATCGAGTGTGACGCCACGGAAAACGCAAATGAGCTCATTATTACAGGAACCGGCGCGCCGGCCGAGAGAATTGCGCGGGCCGAGAGCCCGTCGGCGTGGTAGCGCATCGGCCGTGGTCTCAGCACCAGCACTGATGTAACACCGCGTGCCGACGCATAGGACCGGATTGGCTGCCTTCTTGTAGCGCCGCCAGCCGCGACGGCGTGGCTCCATGATTAAAAGGACAGTGACGCGCGCCGGATATTTTGTTGCGATCGGGTCCTCGTCGGGCTGGATCTCATCCAATTCGGCAAGCGGTGGGCGCGGGCCGCCCAGTCCGTTTTTCATTCTCGCGTTTGCTTCGCGAATGCGCTGTTCGCGTGCGCGCTGGAATTTGCGAACGATGCGCCGCGCCTGTTGTGCGCGCAAATCCTCGAGAGCCGCGCGCTCTTCCGCTGCTTCGCGCGCGCCCTTGGCCAGTTGTTTTTCCTTGGCGTCCTTGACGAGGCGGATGGCTTTCGCAGCGCGGCGCTTCTCTTCGACCTCTTTAGAAAGGCGCGCGGCTTCCGACTTGCGGTCTTCCTCGGCGCGCGCACTCTCTTCGGCAAGACGAATTTCTTCCGCTCGCCGTGACATGGCCTCGGCGCTGGCGCGAGCCAGCATGTCTTCTTCATAGGCTTTACGCCGGGCTTCCGCCTTGCGGAGCTGCTGCAAATCGCGTCTTGCAGCATGCTTACGTTCTGCATCCGCCTTCTTGGGGGCTCCGGCCGCGCGCGAGAATTTGTCAGCCAGTTTGTGCGCGGCATTCTCACCGGCAACGACGGGCGCAGCACACAGCATGGTGCCGCCCATCACAGTCGCTACGACCATGGAGATAGTTAAACTCACCACTGCACTTGGCATTACACCCTCGCAAGGCCATTGTTTCGGTACTGCGAGCTTCCCGGTCCAACCTTTGACCGGCGACGAAGAACTCGACTGGACTTTCCCAATAATGCGAAGGCTGGTTGAACGACGCCTGAACGGCGCCGTGAAGAAGAATTAAATGAAATATTTCAAGGCCCAATTGCAGCTATCGCGCGCAAGCCTTCGCGATAGCTGGGGAACTTAAGGCGCAAGCCGAGATCTTCACGTAGCCGCGCATTGCTAACCCGTTTGTTCTCGGAATAGAAGCTCGCCGTCATGGGCGAAAGCTCGGCGCCTTCGAAGGGAATCTCCGGCGGCAGCTGCAACTGCAACAGATCGGCGGCAAACGCAATTACGTCTTGTGGGGGCGCCGGTTCATCGTCTGTAACGTTGTAGACCTGCTGTGAGCCGTGGCCGGCCATGGCCGCGCTCAAAACTCTGGCGATGTCGTCGACGTGGACGCGATTGAAGACCTGACCCAGTTTGACGATGCGACGTGCCGTTTTCTGCTTTAGACGGTCAATAGCGCTGCGCCCTGGCCCGTAAATTCCAGACAGCCGGAAAATTTGAACGCGCCGGTTGGTTTGCTCACCGAAGCTGCGCCAGGCCTCCTCGGCAGCAAGGCGGCGGCGACTGCGCTCTGACGTGGCCAACGTCTCGCTGGTCTCGTCTACCCAGCCGCCCTTGTGGTCGCCGTAGACACCAACGGTTGACAGATAGCCAATCCAGGCGAGCGACGACGCAGCCTTCAGGTCGCCAGCATGGTGACGCAAGACAAGATCGCCGTCCTGTCCAGGCGGTGCCGATATGAGCAAATGCGTCACCGAAGCTAGCGTGTCGCACATACCCGACCCAGCCACGTGCCCATCGAAGATGAGCGGGTGGAATCCCTCCTTCGCAATTCGTCCAGCGCCTTCAACTGTTCGGGCAGTGCCGCTTACAGTCCACCCTTGCGCATAAGCAATTCGAGCAATACGCAGCGCGCTATACCCCAGGCCGATACAGAATAGATGGGTCATGACGCGGGTGCGGCTTGCCATTCCGCACGGACCTGGGCGTCTCCTTCGCGTTCCAAATGGCGGCGCTTCAGGGGCTCGCCGATATCTTCGTGTGTCAGTTGGCGCATAGCCCACACGGCCATAGCGCGCACCAGAGGTGACCCATCTCGGAGCAGTACTTCCACTTTCCCAAGCAAACTCATATCTCCGGAGTTTCCTGCGGCAATAAGGACGTTTCTCAAGAACCGATCGCGGCCTGTGCGTTTGACAGGCGTGCCTTTGAAGCGGACGCGAAAGGCACGGTCGTCAAGGGCGAGTAGTTCGGCAAGTGGTGGATTATCAGTCTCGGTGCGCGCATGAAATCGCACCTCGCTTGCGGCGGTCGCGAACTTATTCCACGGACACACCGCAAGACAATCGTCGCAGCCAAAAATGCGATTACCCATGGACTTGCGAAATTCTTCTGCAATGTGCCCTTTGTGCTCGATGCTGAGGTAGGCAAGGCAACGGCGTGCATCCAATATGTATGGGGCAGGGAACGCTGCCGTGGGGCAGACATCCAGGCAGCGGCTGCAGTTGCCACAAAGATCAGTCTGGGGTTGATCGGGCGAGAGTTCGGCGGTCGTGAGGAGTGCGCCGAGAAAGAGCCAAGAGCCATGCGCGCGCGAGACGAGGTTGGTGTGCTTACCCTGCCAGCCGACTCCAGCGGCGGCGGCTAGTGGCTTCTCCATCACGGGTGCAGTGTCGACAAATACCTTGACCTCCGCACCACTCCTCGCGGCCAGGCTAGCAGCGAGCGTCTTGAGCTTTGCCTTGAGGATGTCGTGGTAGTCCTTCCCGTGTGCGTAGACCGAAATCGCGCCGAGGGTTGGCTCATCGAGTGCGCTAAGTGGATCGCCTGTCGGCGCGTAGCTCATGCCCAGCATGATGATCGAACGCGCCTCGGGCCACAGGATGGAGGGGTCGCGCCGCCGGTCGGCGGTCGTTGTCATCCAAGTCATGTCTCCGTGTCGGCCGGCCTGAATGAATTCCATCAAGTGCCGCCCAGCGTCTCCGATGGCGTCGGGTGTGGTGACACCTATGGCATCAAAGCCCAATGCTTTCGCGTCTCGGGCGACCGCCTCTTTAAGGTAGCCGGTCACGGTTTATCCTCTAATACTTTAGTCAGAAATCGAGGTTAGCATAGTGCGCCGGCGGCATGATGCCGGGAATACGGTCGGTCATGATTGTACGGAATGTGCGCCGCGACTTGAGGCGCGCGTACCAGACCTTGGCCTCGCCAAACTCTTCCCATGGCACTTCGCCCAAATAGTCGACCGAGGAAATTTGTCCAGCCGCTGCTAAATCAGCAAACGACAGCTCATCTCCAGCCAGCCAGCTCCGTTGATGTGACAGATAATTTACGTAGGTCATATGGTAGCGCAGGTTGGCGCGGATGGCGCGGAGGATCTCGGCGTTTGGTGTCGGATCAGCGCCTGGCGAATAGCGCGCATAGACCTTCTCGCTCAAGAGCTCGTGCGTGACCTCGCGATAGAATTTCCCGTTGAACCAGTCCACCAGGCGGCGAACCTCAGCCCGCTTCTCGCGGTTTCCTGGAAACAGCGGTACCATGCCGAGCTCGGGCTGGCTCTCACCCATTTCATCGGAAAGATATTCAGAGATTGCGTAAGCGCCGCAAAGAGCGGAGCCGTCCTCAATCTGAAGCACAGGTAGCTCGCCGGCCGGGTTCAGAGCAAGAAAAGTAGGTTGCCATTCCCATGGGTGCTCGGCGATAAGCTCAACCTCAAGCCCGCGTTCGGCCAGCGCGATGCGGATGGCGCGGGAGAGGGGGCAGAGCTGAAAGTGGATAAGCTTGTACATTTAGGGTCTGAGATTCCACGCTGACTGCCTTTCGGCAAATTGCTTTTACTGGTGCAACACGCGGTGCAAATGGCAAAGGGCCAAGGCTTCGTCCAGAGTGCCAATCCAGCAACAATTTCCGCGTGTTGCGTGGATGTAGCACAAAGTGCGCTGAAATCTTGCTAAGCATCGAAGCTTGCAGGCAAACCTATCCAGCAGAAATACCAGGAAACAAGAGAACGCCGATGCCGACCTGGCAAGTAATCCTACTTGGCCTCATAGAAGGTGTGACCGAATTTCTGCCTGTCTCGTCGACCGGGCACGTTCTGCTAACCGAGCACTTTCTCGGTATCTGTACCCCTGGGAAGAGCTTTGAGGTGCTAATCCAGCTGGGTGCAATTTTAGCGATTTTGAGCGTTTATGCCGTAAAGCTGGCGAGGATTGCCGTTGCGCTTCCCCATGATGCTGGTGCGCGCCGCTTCGTCACGGGCATCTTGCTGGCCTTCTTGCCTGCTGCTGTCGTGGGCGCCAGCGCTCACGATATTATCAAAGGTATCCTATTTGAAACGCCGGTTCTTATTGCCTCAATGCTTGTTATCGGTGGGGTGATCTTGCTCATCGTCGATCGGATCCAGTTCGATGTGCGTTACACTGATGTGATGACATATCCGCCAGCACTGTGCTTCAAGATTGGATTGTTTCAGTGCCTTGCTCTAATCCCTGGGGTTTCGCGCTCGGGCGCAACCATCGTCGGTGCAATGATGATGGGCACTGACAAGCGCTCGGCTGCGGAGTTTACGTTCTTCCTCGCCATGCCGACGATGCTGGGGGCGTTCACCTACGACCTCTATAAAAACTGGTCGATTCTACAGCCTGCAGATATCGCAAATATCGCGTTGGGATTCGTCACGGCGTTCATTGCTGCCGTTTTCGTCGTACGCCATCTGCTCAACTACGTAAGCCGCCATGGCTTCGCGCTGTTTGGGTGGTGGCGCATCATAGTGGGCGGCGCTGCGCTCGGCGCCATGCTGGCATCGGGCAACACCGGAGGTTGCCCGGCGCCTGGCGCTTCCCTTTAAGCAACGCCTAACTTATTAAGCTGCGTGCGAGGGCACCACCACCGTTAGCGCGGAGTGCAGCGCGGCGACATCAGGTGCTCTGCGTAGTTCATCAAGGATGGACGGTTCACGCACCAGGCGTGAAATGCGCGCCAGTGCCTTCAAGTGATCACCACTAGCGTCTTCCGGTGCGAGCAGCATGAAGACGAGGTCAACTCGTTCGCCGTCGTGGGATTCATATTCGATTGGTTCTTCCAGCCGAGCAAAGAGACAAACAATCCCTCGAAGAGAGTTGAGCTTTACGTGGGGAATGGCTATCCCATGGCCTAGACCGGTCGAGCCCAAGCGTTCGCGCTGCAGTAGCGTGTTAAAGATCTCGCGCGCATCGAGGCCCGTCTTCTCAGCCGCAACTGCCGCAAGTTCCTGCAGCGTGTCCTTTTTACTCGTCGCCTTTAGCGACGCAATAATTCCATCGGGATTCAGCAGATCATGCAGATCCATCATGAGTCGCGTCCCTCTCGGTCTAATAGAGTTGCCGATTTTGAAATATCTCCAGCAACAAGGCTGGCGCTCGGAACTCTTCCCTCAATCAGTGATTGCCGAATTTACACCGCCGGTGTGGCCAATTGTTCGTGAGCGGGTGTTACTCCAGCCGATATTCCCCTTAGGTTGCCAATAGACAGTGTTCACACAACCGCCAGCGGCACTGTAGAAAACCACAAAAGTGGCATCCAAAAGGTCGAATCAGGTGATTACTCGGTAACCTTATGCTCACCAGCATCTGTTTCTGCGCAGCGATGATCTTCCGGTCTTCGGGGCTGCCATCATCCATTCGCGCCCCTCAACGTCTCCAATAGAACCTCTACATGGCCAAACTGACCAACTTCGGGCAACCTCACACCCGCCCTTTATGGTGCCGGTGCACAAGCGCTTCTTGCGACGTCAAATGCCCGTCTTTAGGCGGCCACCCGCCACCTCGACGCCTACAAAAGATACGGCGTCTTTGGAATCCCCAATTTGCAAAAAGAAGGCCACTATCAACGTAGATCAAGTAGTTGGTGCAAGAAATCCCCCGTTTTCCATATCCAGGTCATTGTAACGGCATATGGATGATCTCGTGCCAATTTCCAAGGCGCAGTCCTGCCGTTATCGGACCATCCTGGGGCGGACAAGCCCAGATATTAAAAGATCTCCGTCCTTCTTAAGTTAATCGGGGAGTTAAAGGCTCTCCGAAAGGCGTTTGTCCCGCCGGCGGTGCACGGACGAGGGGATGCGCATCGCTTCACGGTATTTCGCCACCGTACGTCGCGCGATATCGATCCCGTCCGTCTTGAGCTTTTCAACAATCTTATCGTCCGAAAGGACGGATTTCGGCGTCTCGCCGTCAATCATCAGCTTGATCCGATGGCGTACGGCTTCGGACGAGTGCGCCTCCCCCTCCCCAGCGCAAGCGATTGCTGAGGTGAAAAAATATTTTAGCTCAAAGATTCCGCGCGGCGTGGCCATATATTTGTTGGAGGTCACGCGGGACACGGTCGACTCGTGCATCGAAATGGCATCTGCGACCGTCTTCAGGTTCAGTGGCCGCAGATACTGGACGCCGTAGGTGAAGAAGCCGTCTTGCTGGCGCACGATTTCCTCGGCGACCTTCAGAATCGTGCGCGCGCGCTGATCGAGGCTTTTGACCAACCAGTTGGCGGTTTGCAGACATTCAATCAAATAATTGCGATCGTCGTTGGAGGCCGCCGTTTTCGACACGCGCGCAAGATATGTGCGGTTGACGAGGACGCGAGGCAGCGTATCGCTGTTGAGTTCGATAATCCAATTTCCGTCGGGCGCGTGGCGAACGAGTATGTCGGGGACGATGGCCTGCACTTGGACGGAACCAAATTTGAGACCCGGCTTGGGGTTTAGGTGCTTTATCTCCGCGATGATCTCGGCCAGCTCGTCCATCTCCACGCCGACAACTTTGCGCAGGGCGCAAAGATTGTGACTTGCGAGAAGATGCAGGTTTTCCAAAAATTTTCTGATCACAATGTCGTAGCGATTTTGGTCTTTGAGCTGTAGCGTAAGGCATTCGGCAAGCGAGCGTGCGCAGACACCTGGCGGATCGAGCGTTTGCAAGCTGGTGAGCACACGCTCGATGAACTCTGGCGGGGCACCAAGCTTTTCACAAAGCGTGTCGAGATCAGCCGGCAGGTAGCCAGCTTCATCGACCATATCGATCAAGTACTGGCCGATGATCCTTTCGGCGGGTTCTTCGAGCACTAGGGGGAGCTGCTCGCTCAAGTGCTGTCGCAGGGAGATATCGTTGGCGACGAAGGCTTCGACGTTGACGTCGTCATCCGATCCCGGCTTGCGCTGTCGTAACGAGGCCCAGCTCGATGCATCCTGTTGGCCGCTAACGTCAGTGACAGCAGTATTGGTGAAAACGCTTTCGTCGTTGGAACTAAACTCACCTTCAGAGTCAGCGGTTTTTCCAAGATCGAGCCAGTCGTCATCCGTCGACGCAGATGGGTCGGTCGGCTTTTCAAACTCGGGAGGCTCGCTATCTGTGCGTATCGAGTTCTCAGCGTTCTCTTCGTGCTCCAAAAGCGGATTACGCTCTAATTCCGTTTCGACGAACTCTGTCAGCTCGAGGTTTGAAAGCTGCAGAAGACGAATGGCTTGCTGCAGTTGGGGTGTCATCACCAACTGCTGGCCCTGCCTTAGTTCCAGCTTTGTCGAAAGCGCCATGCGCCTAACCTACGTGTCCCAAGATTAACTGACTATATGATAGCCTGAATTAGTCAGCGCGCATTAGCGAACATATCGCCAAGGTACACTCTGCGCACATCATCGTTCGATATGATTTCTTCTGGCTTACCTTGTGTCAGAACTTGACCATCGTAGATAATATATGCTCGGTCTATTAGGCTTAATGTTTCGCGAACGTTATGGTCGGTTATCAAAACGCCGATGCCACGCTCGGTCAAATGGCGCACCAGCTCTTGAATATCGCCGACCGCGATGGGGTCGATTCCGGCAAAGGGTTCATCCAAAAGCATGAATGAGGGGCCCGAAGCGAGTGCGCGGGCAATTTCACAGCGTCGCCGCTCGCCGCCAGACAGTGCAATCGACGGCGACTTTCTCAAATGAGATATGCGAAATTCATCAAGCAGACTGTCGAGCTGCTCCTTGCGCCGTTTTGCCGACGGTTCCACCAGCTCCAGCACCGCCATGATATTCTTCTCGACCGAAAGTCCCCGGAAAATTGAGGCCTCCTGCGGCAGGTACCCGATACCAAGCCGTGCACGCCGGTACATCGGAAGACTAGTTACGTCCTGAGCGTCGATGGTAATGCGCCCGGAGTCAGCAGGGACAAGGCCGGTGATCATGTAGAAGACGGTAGTCTTGCCGGCGCCGTTTGGGCCCAAAAGGCCGACTGACTCCCCGCGGCCGACGGCAAGGGTAACGCCCTTCACCACCATGCGCTTCTTATATGTCTTTTGCACATGATTGACTGTTAGCCATCCTTGCGCGCCCAACTTTTGCTCTGGATCCCCAATGGCAGCAGCCCTTTTGCCGCGTGACTCGGCCCCCGGCTTCCTTGCTGCCCGGTCGAGCTTCGATCCGAAGGAAAGAATTTTGGGCACGGGTAGTAGACCTCAAGTTTTGCGTATGTGTCCTGCGGCCGCCTCGGCATGGTGCGCTCTTAGCGGCTAGTGTCAATCTGCGGCGAGTTCAAGGTGCGCGTGGTTGTGGTGTCCAGCTGGGGACGGCGGACGTTTTATTGCTCTGTTTTGCAGCCGGATTAGCGCCTTTCTTTGTCTTTCCCTTCATAAATTGAGGGTAGAAAACGGCGCTCGGCCTCGACCCCTTTAAGGGCCCTTGCACGGTCACGCGACGGCCTGCCCCACTGCGGCTGCGGGCTGCCGTTGCGGTCCACGACGCTCCAGGGTCGTTCTGAATGACGCTCTGGCCGGTGGTCATGTCGATTGCTAGACGCGTGCCGCGGACGACATTCTTTGCCTGGGTGAGAATGACGTCACCGCCCAGCGTTACAACATTTTTTTTAACATCAAAGACGGCCCAATCACCTACAGCCTTTTGACCGGCCTTCGACGTCACGATCACTTTGCCGCGGGCTTCAATGCGCGTCAGCGTGGCAGATTCATTCTTCCCCTTTTTATCGGTGTCCTCGGATGACAACGTGAGCCCAGCCGAGCCGAAGTAGCTTGCATCAAGTTCAGATGTGCGCACCACGAAATCGCCCTGCTTGGCGCGCACGTCGCCGCGGAACTTTGCGACTTTAGCGTTGTCATCGACATCAAGTCGGTCGGCCTCCAATTCGATAGGCGCATTCGGATCCGTCTTGAAGACGCCGGCTGCGGCGTTGGCTCCGGCAATCAGTGCGTTCTTGACAGTCGCCTTGGTGCCCTGGCTTGTCGTTGGTTTGACTTTGCCGCTGAAGAAGAGGGTCGTAATGCGCCCACTGGCGTCTTCAGGAGATGTAAGATGCGAGAGCCCCTTGGAGCGCTCGACGAATAGCCGCCCGCCTTTGAGCCAATTGCGCCCCTGATTAATGACGACGTTACCCGTCAACAAAATAGTATCAGCACGTTGGTCGATCTTTGCCGCATTGCTGGTGGCGCGGCGATCAGCGCCTGACGCCATCACCACATCACCTCTTAGTACCGCAATTTCCTTGATGGCATCGAAGTCTAGGCTCTGGCTGGTGACGCGCTCCTGCGGTCCCCGCGTTATGATGACGGGCGAAGTCGATAGGATGCGCCGCAATTTGGAGCCGGCGGAGGCATCGTTTGCAGGCGCCGCAGCCTCCTGCGCTGCCTCTCCTTCGTAACTCACCTGTAGCGCTGCCGTTTCCAAGGTAGTGTCCCCCTGCATTGCCCGCACGCCCCCAGAAAAGATTGCAGTCTTGGCTGTATCGTTGATGTCCAAACGATCGGAGGTGATATCGACGGGGCCGCTGTCAGGATTTATGATCGGGGGTTTACCGGAAGACGCCGCGCTAACGGACGCTTTCGGCGCTTTGCCTTTTTGCGAAACGAGACGCGACTGAACCGCGTCAAGGAATGTCATCTCACGCGACTTGGTTTGTATTGTCATGCGATTGGAGCGGATCGACCCTGTCGGCATCTCGACGACGACGGGCTCCTTAGTGGTTATGACGTTTGTTTGGGTGCGGATCGTCGCACGCGAAAGGCGGGCGCGCATGCCGTTGTCAGACACGATGTCGATGCGGTCCAATAGCTCAAGCACACCTTCTTTTGTATCGTAAGTTCCGCGCGTGGCCGTAAGATTCGTTTTAACTTTATTCGCATCTATCAGATTGCCTTTGATACCTTCGAGCTTGATGTTCTTCGTGTCGAAGAAATCCTGTACAGCGGTGTCGGAAGTAACAACATAAGAGCCGCCATCTTTGTTGAACCCCTCGTAGCGGGGGTTATGCATGGTGAGGTTTTCTGGGATAATTTTAGGCAGGGCGACACGAGGCAGGCCGTCCACCCAGCCAACGGTCTCCATCATCGTCAGAACGTAAACTACAACGATGGCCACGCCGCCAAGCGGCATTAGCCAGCGCAAGGTGCGCACGACGACGGAATGTCGGCGCGCGCGTGCGAAATTCTTCGTCCGGTCGTCGCCGAGCATGTCAAATGCATTCGTGCGGGATCGTCCGGGCTGCCGCTCAAGATCGGTGGTCGTCGCCATGCGCTCTATTGGTAGATGCCGACTATCGGCTCAAAAGCGCACAATCGCGATCAATTGGGGTGATATTGGGACTCGATTAAAGCCGCCGTATATCTGGCAATATAGTATCAAATGGCCGCTTGCCAGCCGTTATCTGCTACTCAGTGAGAGAAAATATCCTCTCCGGCAAAACCGGCCAGATCGAGACGTGCACGGATCGGCAGAAATCTGAAGGCAGCCTCTGCCAGCTCGTGCCTTCTGTCGCGATAGAGCATGACCTCGAGCTTGTCTTTCAGAGCGTGGAGGTGCAGCACGTCGGACGCCGCGTAGCTGATCTGCTGCTGGGATAACTCCTTGGCGGCCCAATCTGAGCTTTGCTGCTGCTTAGATATTTCTATGCCGAGGAGTTCGCCCACTAGGTCTTTTAAGCCGTGGCGATCCGTATAAGTTCTCGCGAGCTTGGAGGCTATTTTCGTGCAGTAAATCGGTTCAGTTAGAACGCCAAGGTTTTTCTCAAGTACGGCGACATCGAAGCGCGCGAAATGGAAAATTTTGAGGATAGACCTGTCAGCAAGCAGGGCTTTCAGGTGTGGGGCGGCGTAGTCGTTGCCGTCGAATTGGACGAGATGCGCGCGGCCATCACCAGCGGAGAGTTGGACCAAGCAAAGCCGGTCGCGATTGAGATTCAGGCCCAAGGTTTCCGTATCAACCGCAATGCTTTTCCCCAACGTCAAGCCTTCCGGCAGATCATTCTTATGAAGCGTGATGGAGGGTTTGATCATTGGTCTTGCGCTGAGTTTTCCGGTCCGGGTCAAGTCGCCTGCAGACAAGCCGCTGATACACAAGAATTATTCAGGGGAGCTTGCGCGGATTGTGTACCGGCTACGACAAGAGATGGCAAGCGGCGCAGCTGGCCGTGAAGTGTTGAGCGGCCGAAGACGCTTAGCCATAAAGAACGTCCGACAAGCGAAGTGGTTGCAAGTCAGTTGATGAGCTAGCTCGAAAGCACCATGCGGTTGGTCGCGATCGGAGATGACCTTGTGAGAATAATTTTGGTGCCCAGGAGAGGACTCGAACCTCCACGCCCTTGCGAGCGCTAGCACCTGAAGCTAGTGCGTCTACCAATTCCGCCACCTGGGCACGAACGCGATGAGTTAGAGAGCACCGCCATTCTTGTCAAATGCGCCCTGCTTGGCTTCACATTGCTGCCAGTGCTCGTGTATGCCTTGTTTCTCTGCAACGGTGCTTAAGTGTTATAGGGGCGCGCGATGTCTGATCGTATCGACGACAAGGGGCTGGCAACCGTCTTCGGCGGCTCAGGCTTCGTAGGCCGGTACGTTGTGGCGGCGCTGGCAAAGAATGGCTGGCGCGTACGTGCTGCCGTGCGCCGCCCTGATTTGGCGGTTTTTTTGCAGCCCTCCGGCACTGTCGGCCAAATCTTCCCGGTGCAGGCGAACATACGCTATCCCGAATCTGTAAACCACGCGATGATGGGCTCACAGGTCGTGGTCAATGCCGTCGGTGTGCTGGTGAGCAGCGGCCGGCAAAGCTTTCGCGACCTCCACGTAAGCGGTGCGCGTGCCATTGCCAAGGCCGCACGAGAGCAGGGTGTCAGGAGGCTTGTACACGTCTCTGCAATCGGCGCCGATCCCAAATCGTCTTCGCGATATGCGCGCACGAAGGGTGAGGGCGAAGCCGCCGTTCTGGAAGAATTTCCCAATGCGATCATTCTTCGTCCCTCCATCGTGTTCGGCTCGGAGGATGAATTCTTCAATCGCTTCGCGTCCATGGCGCAGATGTCGCCATTTCTGCCGCTGATTGGCGGCGGCAAGACACGATTTCAACCGGTTTTCGTCGGTGATCTGGGGGCAGCGGTCGCGGCAGTCATCGATGGGGCTGGTAACCCGGGCACCGTGTACGAGAGCGGCGGTCCTGAGGTGTTCAGCTTCCGCGAGCTTCTTGATCTGGTGCAGAAATGGACTGAGAGGCCGCGCGCTTATTTGCCGGTAGCATTCTGGTTGGCCAAGCTGCTGGCGGTTCTGACGTGGCCGCTGCCAAATAGCTGGCGACCGGTTACATTCGACCAGGTGCGCTTGTTACAACAAGATAACGTTGTCAGTGAGCGAGCGAAGTCGGAGAAGCGCACCATCGCCGCTCTCGGCGTTATCCGGCCGAATGGCGTCTCAGCAATCGTTCCGACCTATTTGGAGCGTTTCCGCCCGCGGGGCCAGTTCGCCGCTTACCGCAGCTAAGGCAAGGGGCCATGAAGCAATAAGGCCTCGCCGATCTGGCGGGGCCTTAAAAGCTAAAGTCGTATGCAAAATATCGTGGCTGTCGAGCGTTAGTGTACGCTTGCGATCTGCAAGTCGTCATCGATGGCATGACCAATTGCAGCTTGCTTTGTATCGGTAAGCGCCAGCGGAGTACCATCCGCTGCGTGCAGCGAAAAGAGGTTTATTCCGTCTGGCAGCCCCTTAACAGCCGGGAACATGCGGCTTGCCTCGTCCGAGGTTAGCGTCTTGATGTATGCAACCACACCGCCACCGAGCGTAGCAAGCTCGCCCTCGCTCATGACAATGCGATTGTCAGTCGTCTTCTCGATTTCCGTCATGACGCTACTTCTCCTTCAAGTAGGCCCGGTGCGTCCATATCATTGATTTGGGTGCGGAAGCCGCAATTTCCAAATCTCTATTAGCCAACCCCGAGGCAAACACAAACCAGGGTCTTTCTCACGAAACGACTATGAACCCGATTTTCTGTCGCCAATCTCAATCGTTCGCGCCAAACGCTCCGGCTCACGGCGCTTCAGATCGATTGCCAGTAGGCCGTTTGACAAGTCTGCTGAGTCTACCTCGATTCCCTCTGCAAGTACGAACGTGCGGCTGAAATGGCGCGCAGCAATCCCACGGTAAAGAAACTCGCGAGACTTTTCCTCATCTTGTCCCCCGCGGACAATGAGTTGGTGATCTTCTAGCGTAATTTCGAGCTGGTCGCGTGTGAATCCTGCAACTGCGAGCGTAATGCGCAGCAGTTCGGTTTCCGCGTCTAAGTTCTTGACGCGCTCAATGTTATAGGGCGGAAAGCCGTTGCTGGAGCCCTTATTGGCACGGTCGACTAGGCGTTCGATCTCTTCAAAACCCAATAGCATCGGGTTTGAGAGTACCGATAAGCGTGACATGCGTCGAAAGCCCTTTCCGTAAGCGACCTTCATGGATTTGAGGCGCAGGGCCGGTCTTTAGCCCCTGCTTGTGTCCCAGCCCCGTTTACGAGCACTAGGCCTTATATTCGTTAATATGGTGGCGGTTTATTGCAGTTCAAGCACGCGGGCGGCAAGCTGCTTCGGCAGTGTTTAGGCGCGATGCGCGGGCGGACGACGCGCCCAACCATGCGTTGTGAGATGAACTCGTTGTCATTTGACAAGGCAGGGTCGAATGCAAAGATGCGCCACAATCGCGGTGCTTGCAGTCCGAACCGAAGCGCTTCACCACTAGCAACCGTTCGTGTCCTAATGTTGGAACCTCGGGACAGTCGGCTCACAGAGTGGGGTGCGACGCCGTCCTGCGCGTAGCGCTTAGGTTCACCGGATCGAGGTTTGATCGATGCACAAACTCGGCTGCCGCCGCCTTTCAACCCTATCGATGGCGCTTTTGATGATGCTCGCTTCCACGCTACAGACCGTCCCCGCCCAAGCACAGCCCCGCGCCAGTGAGTTCATGTTATCCAATGGCATGCAGGTGGTGGTGATCCCTGATCACCGTGCACCCGTCGTCACCCACATGATCTGGTACAAGGTGGGGGCTGCAGACGAACCAAAGGGTGTGTCCGGAATAGCGCACTTCCTTGAGCACTTAATGTTCAAGTCGACCGAAAAAATCGCGATCGGCGAGTTCTCCAAGATTATTTCGCGGCTTGGCGGACAGGACAACGCCTTCACCGGTCAGGACGCAACGTCCTACCATCAGCGCATTGCGAAAGACCGGCTTGGGACGCTGATGGAGATGGAAGCCGACCGCATGGTGAATTTGCGGCTTACCGAAGACGAGGTGCTCAAGGAGCGCAACGTTATTTTGGAAGAGCGCCGCTCGCGCATAGAAAACAATCCCAACGCGATTTTCGATGAGCAGATGGCCGCTACGCTTTACCGGGCGCACCCTTATGGCATTCCGGTTATAGGTTGGGGGCACGAGATGAAGAAGTTATCGCGTGAGGACGCGATGCGCTTCTACCAACACTTCTATGCGCCCAACAACGCAATTTTGGTCGTGGCTGGGGACGTCACGCCCGAGGAGGTGAAGAAGCTTGCCGAAGAGACCTACGGCAAGATCCCAGCTAACCCTGAGGTCAATCACCGCGAGCGCCCTAAGGAGCCGCCCTTCATTGCCGCTCGTCGCCTCGAATACAAAGATCCGCGGGCCGGAAATGCGTCCTTCCACCGTTACTACGTCGCACCTAGCTACTTGACGGCGGAGCCCGGTGAGGCCGAAGCCCTGGATCTTCTGTTCAAGATAGTAGCCGACGGTGCTACGAGCCGAATCTACAAGAAGCTGGTCGTCGACGAGAAGATCGCGGCTACTAGCGGTGGCGACTTCTCAGGCTGGGGTCTCGATAGCGGTGCGATTTCGATATACGCTGTCGCCGCGGATGGTGTGGGCCTCGATACGATCGAGGCGAAAGTTGATGAGGTGTTGGACGACGTGCGTGCCAAAGGTGTCACGGAGGCCGAACTGGCGCGCGCCAAGAAAACGTTTCTTGCCGACCACATCTACGACAGCGACAATCAGGCCAGGCTCGCCCGCCGTTACGGCTGGGCGTTGGTGGTCGGGCGCAAAGTCGACGATATCGAAGACTGGCCGAATGCGATATCAAAAGTAACGCTACAGGACGTCCGGAATGTAGCAGCCAAATATCTCGACATGCGCCGTTCGGTCACTGGTCGGCTTCTGCCGGAGGCCGCCGAAGGCAGCAGCAACGGTGGCAAGGATGCGAAGCAGCCAGCTGTGCACTCGCGCTCGTGATGCCCATTGCTCAAAGGTCCTACCATGATCTCTAATAGTTGGTTCGGCGCAAGGTCCGTGCATCTGCGTGCTTTGACGGCAACGTCGCTTGCCGTTTTGATCGTTGTCTTTCTCACCACGCTTAACGGGCCTGCGAGTGCTATGAAAATCCAAACCGTAAAAAGTCCCGGCGGCATTGAGGCCTGGCTTGTCGAAGAGCACAGCGTACCCATGATGGCGATGCGCTTCGCTTTTGAGGGCGGAAGTTCGCAGGACCCGGTTGGTAAGGAAGGGTTGGCAAACTTTCTCTCGGCGATGATGGATGAGGGTGCTGGCGAGTTGAAAGCTCGGGATTTTCAGGAGCGCATGGAGGAGATCTCCATGCGTATGCGCTACGAGGACACCAAGGACGCATTTTATGGAAACTTCGAGTCTCTCACGGCCAACCGTGACGAGGCGGCCCAGCTCTTGAAACTCGCCATTAACAACCCGCGTTTCGATGTCGATGCGGTGGAACGTATTCGCCAGCAGTTGCAGGCGGCCCTAGTCTACGCCGCGCGCAATCCAGAAAAAGTGGCTCTCAACGAATGGTATGCGGTTGCCTTTGAAGGCCACCCGTATGCCCGCCCCGCTATCGGCACCGAGGGGACAGTTTCCAAGGTCACGGGCGATGATTTGGAATCCTACCGCAAGCGCAACTTCGCTAAGGACACTCTCAAGATAGTCGCCGTAGGCGATATCAATGCCGAACAACTCGGCGCGCTGCTCGATGAGATTTTCGGGGACTTGCCGGCCACTGCTGATCTTGCCGCTGTGGCGAAGACGAGCCCTGTTGCCGGCGGCCGGCAAAAGGTGGTTGAGATGAATGTACCGCAGTCAGTAGCGGTCTTCGGGCTCGGCGCCATGGAGCGAAAGGACCCTGACTTCATTCCCGCCTTCGTGCTGAATCATATCTTAGGCGGCGGAGGCTTTGCGTCAAAGCTCATGCAGGAGGTGCGCGAAAAGCGCGGCCTTGCCTATTCGGTCTACACTTACGTCTATCCCTATCACCACGCGTCGATTTTCTCGGGCAGCGTGGCGACGCGAAACGAAGCGATCGGAGAGTCGCTTGATGTAATTCGCGCCGAACTCAAGCAGATGGCAGAGAACGGCCCCACTCAGACAGAACTCGATAATGCCAAGAGCTATCTGATTGGCTCTTACCCCTTGCGTTTCGATACCAACGCCAAGATCGCCACGCAGCTTTTGGGGTTGCGCATGGATGATTTCGGACCTGAGTACATCGATAATCGCAACGAAATGATTGCTGCGGTGACTCTGGATGACCTGAAGCGGGTCGCCAAACGTCTTTTGGAGACCGATAATCTTATTGTAACGATCGTTGGCAAGCCGACTTTTCAGGAAGCCCAGAAGGGTTAAATAGGCCAAGGCCTCCACTCTCAAAATCTCGACCAAACGGTGCCCCTCCAGCGCTATACACAGCCTCTCTGACAGCGTATCGGTGAGTGCGTTAGCCTGCGCTCAATGCAAGGGAGGGGCAGCCATGGCGATCCGCCAGCTTTCGCCAGAAACAGTCAATCGCATAGCAGCCGGTGAGGTCGTCGAGCGCCCGGCCAGCGTTGTCAAAGAACTCGTCGAAAACGCCATTGACGCGAACGCGACCGAGATCGAGGTGGTCACTGCGTCGGGCGGCGTAGCTCTCATCCGTGTGACCGACAATGGGTCGGGGATGAACCGCCAAGATCTCTCCCTTTGCATTGAGCGGCACGCCACCTCCAAGCTTTCAGAAGATGACCTGTTTGCGATCCAAACGCTGGGTTTTCGCGGTGAGGCGCTGCCCTCAATCGGTTCGATTGCGCGACTTGAGATCTTATCGCGTTCGCAAAGCGATAACGACGCCTTTTCCATTCTCGTTGACCGCGGTGTTAAGGAAGGTCCCAAGCCTGCGGCCGGGAATCCCGGCACGCGTGTTGAGGTGCGCGATCTTTTCGCAAACGTTCCCGCGCGGCTCAAATTCGTAAAATCTGAGCGCGCCGAAAACCGTGCAATCTCGGAGGTGGTGAAGCGGCTTGCTATGGCGCACGCCGAGGTGGGCTTCACCCTGACCACCGGAGAGCGCAGTGGCTTGCAATTGCCACGCGAGAATGTGGGTCCTGAGGGACTTTTGCGGCGGTTGGGCCGCATCATGGGCCGCGAATTCTTCTCTGACGCACTTGCTATAACGGGTGCGCGCGAAACGGTTGCCGTCTCTGGCTTTGCAGGTCTTCCGACGTTGCACCGGCCCGACACCGGGCATCAGTTCCTGTTCGTCAACGGGCGGCCGGTCAAAGACAAGCTGCTCGTCGGGGCCGTGCGCGCTGCCTACGGCGACCTTATTCCGCGCGGCCGCCACCCACTGCTGGCGCTCTTCGTAACTGTTCCAGCTGAAGAGGTGGACGTCAATGTGCACCCCGCCAAAGTTGAGGTGCGGTTCCGCGACGCTAGTCGCGTGCGCTCGTTGATCGTCAACGCGCTCGCTTCGGCTCTTTACGCTGCCGGGCACCGAGCGTCTTCTGGCGGCGGGGCGGCGACGTTGGAGGAACTCAAGCCCAATATCGTGCCGTTTGAGCGTCCGCCCGGGCGCGCGTCGTCCTATGGCAATTTGCCCCCCAATGTATCATCGTACGGCCTGGCTGAAGCCATGCAGGCGCCGTTCGAAGCCACGGCAATTCCCAGTGCTGATGCCAGCGCCGGTGTTGATCTCGCCACGCACGAGCACCTTGATCGTCCGCTTGGTGCCGCACGCGCGCAGCTGCACGAGACTTATATCGTCGCGCAGACTCCTCAGTCTGTAATCATCGTCGATCAGCACGCAGCGCACGAGCGCCTGGTCTATGAGCGGATGAAGGCGATGCTCGCGGCTGGCGGCGTGGCACGGCAGGGGCTTCTTCTTCCGGTGATCGTCGAGCTGTCAGATGGCGAAGCTTCCGCGCTCGGCGAAAAGGCTGACGAGCTGGCCGAACTGGGTCTTGTACTGGAGCCCTTCGGAGCGGGGGGCATCGCTGTGCGGGAGGTTCCGGCACTTCTGGGCGAGACGGACGTAACGGGCCTGGTAAAAGATTTGGCCGCGGACATCACCGGCGAGGGTGAAGGGTTGGCGCTGAAAGAGCGTCTAGAAGCAGTGTGTGCAACACTGGCCTGCCATGGAAGCGTGCGCGCTGGGCGGCGACTGACTGCAGAAGAAATGAATGCGTTACTTCGCGACATGGAGACCACGCCCTATTCCGGCCAATGCAACCACGGCCGGCCGACATACGTGGAATTGAAGCTAACTGACATCGAACGCCTGTTCGGCCGGCGCTAGCCTCTCGATCCAAATCTCTGTCATGCTAGTAGGGCATGTTCTCCGCATGCGCGGCGGCCTGATGGCACGGCTTGCTAATGGCGCGACGTAGCCTATCTTGTGCGCCTGCATGAGCGACTCAACCGATCACCCCCTCCTTCGCGTTCGTCAAGGCGCCCTCATCGCCGGGGTCTGCGGCGGCCTAGCAAAATGGCTAGGCTGGAACGCAACACTTGTGCGCTTTTTCTACGTGATCGTGTCCCTTCTTTCGGCGGCGTTTCCTGGAATACTGATATATATCCTGCTATGGATCCTCATGCCGCGCGAGCCGGCGTAGCCGTCAGACAACATTCTCAGTATTGACGTCGTAGCGCGCTAGAAAAATTTGCGTGTCGCCGTACGTGCGGCGGTCGATTTCAACGAAATTATCTGGAATTTGAATTGTGGCGTCTGCGCGCTCCTCGAGCACCACGACAGCGCTGGGCGTCAGCCAGCCACCATCTGCCAGCGCTCCTATCGCTTTCTTGCCGAGGTCCTTTCCATAGGGTGGATCAAGGAAAGCTAGCCCGAAAGCGCTCATGGTCCCTGCGTCGCCCAGACTTGTTGCATCGCGACGGAAAATGCGCGACTTGCCGGTCAGTTGCATGTCATCCACGTTCGTGCGGATCAGTGCGCGTGCCTCGGCTTGATTCTCCACAAACAAGCAAAAGTCAGCGCCGCGCGAAAGGGCCTCGAGCCCGAGCGCGCCCGTTCCAGCAAAAAGGTCGATAACGCGTATGCCGCCGAGTGAAAAGTCGGACACGCCATGCTCCAGAATGTTGAATAGAGATTCGCGTACGCGATCGGACGTCGGGCGCAAGCCGCCGTGTTTTGGCTTAGCGAGTGTTCGACCGCGAAATGTGCCTCCCACGATCCTCATAAGGGCTCGCCAGCATTACGCGGCCGTGCTTTGGCCCGCGCCTTGCGGTGGGCCCGTTCCGCCTCGATATGACCGTGGACGCCTAATTCATCGGCTACCCGCCGGCTGAGCTGGTCGGCTAACACGCGCCGCTTGACGGGTTCGACCATGCCGGGTTTCAAGTCTAACAGCTGAAATGGCCCGTAAGAGACGCGGATCAAGCGGTTTACCTCCATCCCTAAGCTTGCCAGGATACGGCGCACCTCGCGGTTCTTGCCTTCGCGTAAGCCGATCGTCAGCCAAACGTTGGCGCCTTGTGTACTGTCTAATTCTGCTTCAACCGGGCCGTATCGCACGCCGTCGATCTGCACGCCGCCTTTAAGTGCCTCAAGCTGGACGGGCGATACTCGGCCGCGCGCACGAACTCGGTAACGTCGTAGCCAGCCGGTGGCAGGAAGCTCCATGTGTCGTGCGAGCGCGCCATCGTTGGTCAGCAGGAGAAGTCCCTCGCTATTAAAGTCGAGCCGCCCGACCGAGACCACGCGCGGTAGCTCAGGCGGCAAGGCCTTAAACACCGTGGGTCGCCCCTGCGGATCCTTGTGGGTGGTTACGAGCCCCTTGGGCTTATAGTAGCGCCACAAGCCGATCGGCTCTGCCTGCGGTAATGGTGTGCCGTCAATGGTAACCTTGTCATTAGACGTTACCTCGACAGCAGGGGTTGTTAGCAGCTTTCCGTTGACGCAGACGCGGCCATGGCTGATCCATCGCTCAGCCTCGCGGCGCGAACACATGCCCGCCCGCGCGATGGCCTTGGCAATGCGGGTAGGCTCGCCAGGAGCTTTAGGAGCTGGACGTTTCGTGGCAACCTTGCGCGCGCTTGGCGCTTTTGCACTGCGTTTTTTGGACATGGACTATTTGAATATGACTGGGCAGAAGCCTTTATGACATCTCGTCGTGAAAGCGGCCATATGGCGAAAGCTCTGTCCGAGGCGCAAGCCGCCGAAGCGTGCGGTGAGGTGCCCATCGGCGCCGTCATCACAGGGCCAGAAGGTGCAATTCTCGCCGCCGCCGGTAATCGCACACGGATGACGGGGGATCCCACCGCGCACGCCGAGATGCTGGCAATTCGTGAGGCCTGCGCCAAGCTTGGCTCCGAGCGACTAATCGATTGCGATCTCTACGTCACGCTAGAGCCCTGCCCCATGTGCGCCGCTGCAATTTCGTTTGCGCGCATTCGCCGCCTCTATTACGGAGCGGCCGACGCCAAGGGGGGCGGAGTCGAACATGGCTCGCGCGTCTTCAATCAGCCGACCTGCAACCACGCCCCAGAAATTTATGCCGGTATCGACGAGGAGCGCGCCGGTGCACTTCTTAAAGCGTTCTTCGAAGCTAAGCGCTAAGACTTAAGCGAACGTCTCCGGCTCAGTAGATGCTGGCGTGACGGGCGCTTAAGTCGACGAACATCCTTGGCCGGTTGGGGCGGTCGGTTAGTTTCGAGAGCTTCGAGCGTCTCCGCGTCAAGGACGCGAGCGAGCTGCGTCTTGAAACGCTCCTTGGCTGGTACTGCCGCTGCCAGTATTTCATCAATTTTGAGGAAGTCGAGGATCTGGTAGCGACTGGTCCCGGCATCGATGTAAACGTCGGGTTGCCGCGAGCGCAGCTTTTCCTTGATGATGGTGTGCTCGAAAATGAACGAGCTTGCGAACAGCGCTTCCCAGGCCTTCGGCTTCTCTCGGCCGGCGCGGGGCAAGGGAGCACCGCTCACGTCGATCGCGATAGTTAGATCCGCCTCGCCTGCGATGATGTCAAAGGGCAGCGGGTTGACGAGCCCACCATCAATAAGGACACGTCCCTTCACCACTACTGGTTCGAAGACGACGGGCAGAGCAATGCTCGCTGCAATCGCCTGGCGCAGTGGTCCGGAGGAGAAGATCGCCGGTTCCTGCGCATAAAAGTCCGAGGCAACTATTTTCAGCGGGATGTCTAGTTGGGCAAAGTCTTGTGCAATGCATGTTGGCAA
>Ga0209013_10000089_pt1 | contig 66312 bp, 43 predicted proteins | sample Cruoilmetagenom2_FD_187291 | JGI IMG/M metagenome (GOLD analysis project Ga0209013, IMG submission 187291) | Oil polluted marine microbial communities from Coal Oil Point, Santa Barbara, California, USA - Sample 2 (SPAdes) (version 2) | ecosystem: Environmental > Aquatic > Marine > Oil seeps ... | reverse complement strand
CCTGGCTCGCCGAACACGACGCCCGCAACAAAAACACTGACTTACAAAACAAACACCCAGCACACAAATCCCGCGAAGACACAGAAGTCCCTTCCTCCCACAGGACTACAATCCGGCAAGGAAAGGAGACAAACATGGGCAAGCTCTGGGACGAAACCCAACAAAACTTCGAACGCCTCGGCGACACCGCCACCCATACCGATCTCGCGAACCTCGCCGGCGACTACCCCCAACTCCTCGCCCACGCCACCGAACTTGGTCGGCTTCCCGACTGGCTCATCAAAACCGCGGACCGCCTCGCCCTCGCGGGCTTTTGGAACGCCTTCAACATCACTCCCGATAGCATCACCGGGGACACTCCCGCAGCCACTTTCGCCCGCGGCGCACATGGCCTCTGGCTCCACCGCAACGACACTCTCGAAAACGCCCAAGCTCATCTCACTACAGCTGCCCGCAACCCGCTCCTTCCTCGAAATGCCCGCGACTTCTTTGCACTTCACAATGCAGCGACTCTTCGCCTTACCGCAGGATGGGACATCGCTCAAAGCGAGTTCGCGACCATCGCCACGCAAGAGAACTCGCTCGATATGCAAGTCCGATTCTGGAATGCACTCTCCAATCTCGCACAAAATAAGTTCCGTACCGGCCTCGATATGCTTCCCACTCCCGACGAACTCCCCGACATCGCCAGAAGGTACTGGATCAATATCGGCTCGACTCACATGGAGTGCGCACAAGTCGACAAGGCCATTGCAGCACAGGAAAAAACACTCCGGCATGCCCGCAGTATCGGCTCTCCCCTCGCAGAAGGACAAGCCCTCGCGTATCTCGCGTGGGGCGAGGCCTGGACAAACCCCGACGCCGCGAAAACCCATGCACGAGAAGCCATTCGCCTCACCCAACAAACCGGCAACCTTTTCGATCAACAAGACGCCCTTGTTGCCCTCGCCATTGCCACAGCAGGCACTGGCACTGGCACTGGCACTGGCACTGGCACTGGCACTGGCACTGGCACTGATGAAGAATTCCATACTGCCCTGCACGAAGTCCAAGATATTGCCTACCGAACCGGCAACCGCAGAAGCACACTTTACGTGCATTTCGCCCGCGCATGGCAGGCTGCCATCAAAAACGACGATCAAACCCTGAACCGTTCCATCGCAGAAATTGACAGCATCTCCAGCCTCGTAAAATCCCGCCAAAACTGGGCCGACATCGCTCGCGCCTGGCTGCCTGGTCAAACCCGCGAAACCACCGAGCTTGCCGCCCGCTGGGAGTGGCTCGACAACCCCGAGGACACGATGCGCCGCTGGCGACAACTGCTCGACAACCGCAAAGCGCTTGCCGGTTAAAACTCTCGCCGGTCAATACTCTCACGACACCCGCAACAAAAACACTCGTCCACAAAACAAACCCCCGGCACATAAATCCCGCGAAGACACAGAAGTCCCTTCCTCCCACAGGACTACAATCCGACCAGGAAAGGAGACAAATATGGGCAAGCTCTGGGACGAAACCCAACAAAACTTCGAACGCCTCGGCGACACCGCCACCCACACTGACCTCGCGAACCTCGCCGGCGACTACCCCCAACTCCTCGCCCACGCCACCCAACTTGGTCGGCTTCCCGACTGGCTCGTGCACACTGCCGACCGCCTTGCCCTCGCAGGCTTCTGGAACGCCTTCAACATCACCGAAGACGCAATCACCGGCAACACTCCTGGCGCAGCCTTCGCCCGCGGCGCACACGGCCTCTGGCTCCACCGCAACGACACCCTCGAAAACGCCCAAGCCCATCTCGCCATAGCCGCACGCAACCCGCTCCTGCCGCAAAATGCCCGCGACCTTCTTGCCCTCCACAACGCCCGCGTTCTACAACTCTTTGCAGGGTCCGACATTGCCCTCCCCGCATTCAAGAACCTCGCCACACAAAAGGCTTCCATCGGTATCCAAGCCCAGTTCTGGATAGCAAACGCTGTTCTTCTTCACGCTGACTCCAAAAAATGCCTCGAAACCATGCCAACCCCCGATGGACTACCCGACATCGCCGGCGATTACTGGCTCAATGTCGGAGGCGTTTATTCCCAATGCGCGCAAACAGACAAGGCTATTGCAGCGCGTATGAAAACAGTCGCACATGCCCGCAATATCTGTTCTCCAATGGCAGAAGGAGAAGCCCTTTCATACCTCGCACGTGCTGAAGCTTGGGCCCACCCGGAAGCCGCGAAAACCCACGCCGAAGAAGCCCTCCGCCTCACCCGCAAAACAGGCAACCTTATCGATGAACAACGCGCGTATCTTGCTCTTGCAATCGCTGCAGCAGGAACCGACCCCGACGAGGAAATACAGGCCACCTTACAAAAAGCGGAATCTCTCGCCTACGAAACAGGAAACAAAACACGTCCCCTCTCCTGTCTTGTTGCACATACCTGGCACGCCGCCGTCACAAACAACAACGAAGCCCTTGAACGCTGTATCGAAGAGATCAACCGCCTCGTCGCGAGTCTCAACTCCGGCCGGCACTGGGCCGACATCGCCCGTGCCTGGCTCCCTGGCCACACCCGCGCACACGCACAACTCGCCGCCCGCTGGGAATGGCTCGATGGCCCCGAGAACACCATGCGCCGCTGGCGACAACTGCTCGACAACCGCAAAGCGCTCGCAGCTTAAAGTGCTCGCGGAGCGGGGCAGGCAAAAGCCCTGCGTAACCACTGAACTCTCAACGGCTCGCTCGCACAAAAGCCCGCATTCCAAGAATGGCATACCTGCACGTGTGCTCTGTAGTGGGGTCTCGGTTGGCTGAGCGACGCCACGAAAAAAGGCAAAAGCGCGTACCTCTCGAAGCGTCCCTCCAGAGGGGAGGCAAGTTGCAGAAATGTTGAGCAGGAACGCAACGCGTGTAGGTCGAGCCGCTGATCGGCCTGCTCGTTTGGTCGAGTCTCGGATCAGGCGGGACCTCTGCGTGAGGGGGTGTGCAAGAGCAAGGTGTGGGGTGATTTTGTTTGCCTCACGATCGAAACTCTCGATGCACACGTGAGCTTTCCTGGGCTGCGCGACGATATTATGGGCGCTGTGCAAAGACAGGCGACGAGGTAGGTGAGGGCATCAACAAAAAATCAGACAGTTTATGGTGCGTTGCCGGTGTGATCTGAGCGAAAACCCACGTGCACGTGGTGTAGCTCCTTCATTTTGACCACCGGTCTACACTTGTTGCTGGTCAGAGGACAGATTTTCTGTGCATAACAGCCTGGCGACCCGAACTGTTTTGTCTGATCCCAGAGAAGGGGAACAATGCATATTTCGTTATTGGGGGCATGCAAGATCTTGCTGGTGTCGTGGTATTGCGAGGTCATGGACAGAGCAGGCTTTCGTGGTCTTGTAACGGGGGTCGCGCCCTTTGGGGTCCCAAATGGGATTTCCCAGCTACTTGTCCACAGCAGGCCGTGTCACCAAAAAACCGCAATACAGGACACATGCATGCGTTGTATCCTGCACTTGCAAAGAGCTTCGTTACTCCTCGCGCGTGCAATAAAGAATATTGTACAGTTTTGCTCTGTCTGGCAGGTGTTACGCCTGGCAAACCTCTGTTCGAGGTCTCTTCCGATCACCGCAGGCAGGGCTTTTCGCTGAGTTCAGAATGCTGCGTGTCGCTGCCGATGCTTCTTCGTTTGTCGGTAGGTACAGGGTGGTGGACACGCATTTGAGCCGGAAACAGCAGGCCAGCGCCTTCTCCCGGCCACGCCTACCTACCGGTTCGCCAGAGAGGAATCGTCATGTCCGATCAATCGCCTTACACTTCACTTCCCCCACGTATTGACTTGTCGGCTATTGACCACGAGATTCTTGACTTCTGGCACGCGCGCGACATTTTTGCGAAAAGCCTTGCCCAGACGGCAGGCGGCCCAGAATGGGTGTTTTTTGATGGACCACCGACAGCCAATGGCGAACCGGGGGTGCATCATCTTGAAGCTCGTGTCTTCAAGGATATTTTTCCTCGGTTTAAGACCATGAAAGGCTTTCATGTCGCCCGCCAAGCGGGATGGGATTGTCATGGGTTGCCGGTCGAGATCGCGGTGGAAAAAGAGCTTGGTCTCTCGGGCAAACAAGACATCGAGAAAATTGGCATTGCGGAGTTCAATGCACGCTGTCGAGAGTCCGTGCAGCGTTACGTGAACGAATTTGAAGCAATGACCGAGCGCGTGGGCTTTTGGGTCGACATGTCGCAGCCGTACTCGACCATGGCACCCGAATATATCGACAGCGTCTGGTGGGCATTACAACAGATCCACGAGAAGGGTTTACTCGTTGAGGATCATCGTGTCGCACCCTATTGTCCGCGCTGTGGCACAGGCTTGTCCGATCATGAGATCGCGCAAGGGTACGAATCAATAGTGGACCCTTCGGTGTATGTGCGCATGCCGGTGCACGGCGAGTTGCAGGGCATCTCCGGAGTGGAGCTGCTCGTATGGACCACTACTCCTTGGACGTTGGTATCGAACACTGCCATTGCAGTGCATCCGTCTCTGGCCTATGTGATAGTGCGCACACAAAAAGGGACGTTTTTGCTGGCCGAGTCGCTGCTCGACACAGTCTTTCGTGAAAACGGCGAGGGGGAGGACACCGTCGAAGTGCTCGCCACGATGTCCGGGCAAAGTCTTGCCGGCACACATTATCAGCCCCCTTTTGATCTGATCGACATCCCAGACGCCCATTTTCTGATCACTGCCGAATATGTGACGGCAGAAGACGGCACAGGTCTTGTGCACCAGGCTCCCGCGTATGGGGTCGACGACCTTGCTGCGTGTCGGGAGCATGGCCTCGCAGTTGTGAACCCGATCGGCCCGGACGGGCACTTTCTCAAGAATGTCAACCTTGTGGGCGGTGTCTTTTTCAAAGAGGCCGACACGGTGCTGGTGGCCGACCTCACCGAGCGCGGCCTGCTCTTCAAATCCAAACCCTATGAGCACCAGTATCCGCACTGCTGGCGCTGCCATACACCCTTGATGTACTACGCGCAGCTGTCCTGGTATATCCGCACCAGATCAAAACGTGCAGAGCTGCAGCGCGAAAACGAACGCACGAATTGGTATCCCGAACATATCAAACATGGGCGTTATGGTGACTGGCTCGCGAATAATGTCGACTGGGCACTCTCGCGCAATCGCTACTGGGGGACACCTCTCCCAGTATGGCGTTGCGCCCAGGGGCACATCACCTGTGTGGGTTCTCGTGCCGAACTCGGGCGCCTTGCACACGAAGACCTCTCTCGTCTCGACCCGCACCGTCCTGGTGTCGACAACATCACCTTCGCCTGCCCGAGCTGCGGGGAGCAAACACACAGGGTAAGCGAAGTTATCGACGCGTGGTTCGACTCTGGTTCCATGCCGTTTGGCAGTATCGGCTACCCCTATGCCGAAGGCAGCATCGAGCAGTTCAAACAGGGTTATCCGGCCCAGTTCATTTGCGAGGCAATCGATCAAACCCGTGGCTGGTTTTATACCCTCATGGCGGTCGGAACACTGCTATTTGATCGTTCGTCCTACGAAAATGTGGTGTGCCTTGGGCACCTCATGGCCGAAGACGGTCGCAAAATGAGCAAACATCTTGGCAACACCCTCGAGCCAATCCCCCTCATGGAAAAGCATGGCGCCGACGCGATCCGCTGGTTCATGCTGTGCACAGGCTCCCCCTGGGCACCCCGGTGCATCGGCGACAGCCCCTTGCAAGAAATCATACGCAAGGTTCTCCTCACCTATTGGAACACGGTCTCTTTCTTCACGCTCTACGCCAGTGTCAGTAGCCGGCAACCGCACAACGCCAAGACCATCAGCGAACGGCCCGTGCTCGACCGATGGATACTCGCCGAACTTGATCATGTCGTGACCAGCGTTGACACCGCCCTGGAGGACTTCGACACCGCCGGAGCGGGCCGCGTCTTGACACAATTCATCGACGACTTGTCCAACTGGTATGTGCGCCGTTGCCGTGCCCGCTTCTGGGACGGCGATGCAAACGCACTCGGCACACTGCACGAGTGTCTGCACACCCTCACAAGGCTTTTGGCACCTTTCACACCGTTCATCACAGAATACGTGTGGCAAAAGGCAGTGAAACCCGGCACCCCATCCGCCTCGGACTCCGTGCACCTTGCCGCCTGGCCGGTACCCAACCCGACGCACACCAATCGGGAACTGCGCGAGAACATGCAGGTTGTGCGCCAACTTGTAGAAGCCGGGCGTTCCGCCCGCAAAGCCAGCGACGTGCGCATCAGGCAACCCTTGCAACGGGCATTGATCAACATCCCTGCCGGACGAGAGCTACCCGACGAACTTATCGCAGAAATCGCAGATGAACTCAACGTCCGCGAAATCGCCAGGCTCGGCCAAACAGACGAAGTCGTCAATATCACCGCGAAACCCAACTTTCGCATCCTTGGGCGGCGATTCGCCTCGAAAACCCAAGAAGTCGCGCAAATCATCAGTGCTGCCGACCACAACGAACTCGCACACACACTCAAAACAGATGGTCAGGCAACACTGCAGCTCGATGGAGAAAACATCACAATTTCCCTGGAAGATGTGATACTCAACGAAGTGCCACGCAGCGGGTGGGAAGTACGCAGCCACCAAGACGTGACCGTCGCACTCGACATCACCATCACACCCGAGCTCCGCAGGGCAGGTGTGGCACGCGAAATCATTCGACTCGTCCAGACCGCCCGAAAAGACGCGAAATTCGAGGTTACCGACCGCGTTGTCCTGTCGTGGGCAGCAGACGGCGAAACTGCGCACGCGCTGCGTGCGCACACCAAGGAACTCGCTGGTGCTGTCCTCGCCACGGACATTAAAGAACACTCATTTACCGAAATTCCTGCCGACGCATACACCTCCCACACGGGCCTGCAGACAGACGACAAGCTCGGCCTGCACTTTTGGCTCAGAAAAACAAACAGCGTCTAGCACATGAGGACAACAGATCGGCTGCGGGATTCCCCTCATCTCAGATCAAGTGCACGCGCCGAAAAAGCCTGTCGGCTTCTCCTGAGGCGGATAATCCATCCGGGAAGCCCTCGTTTTCCGCTCGTCCGCAAGCCCCGACCGGTGTTTCCCAGCCGAGGCTTCCCAGGCTATTCCCGCAATTACCCGATGCTCTCGTCACCAAACTGGAGAGAGATCATACGCTGTACTTCGGCATAGTAGGCCACAGGTAGCTTCTCTGCCGTTCCTGCCACAAAACCAGAAACGATCATGGCCTGGGCTTCACGTTCATTCAAGCCACGACTCATAAGATAAAAAAGCTGGTCCTGACTGATCTTCGAGGTTGTCGCCTCATGTGCCACATGGACAGAGGAATTCCGCACATCAATCGAAGGGTAGGTAGTGGACTCAGAGATATCGTCAAAGAGCAAGGCATCACAATTTGAGCTGAGTTTGCCCTCGTCCGCGTTCTCGCGCGCTTCAAGCAGCCCACGATAGATGCCCCGTCCTCCCCCGAAAGAAATACCCTTGGCGTTCACAGTTCCTGAAGTGTGTGGTCCCGCCAGAATGACTTTCGCGCCAGAGTCCTGCACCTGACCAGGTCCGGCAATGGTGACTGTATCGATTGTGGTCGACGAGCCCGCCCCAATACAGACAGTCCCGGGATACTTCGCAGTGTGTCCCGACCCAGACTCAAAGTTCACCCAATTGATTTTGGACCCTTCACCAAAACATGCACCCCGCTTTGTCACCAGGTTCCAGACATCAGCAGCCCACTCCTGAATAGTGACATAGTTGATCACGGCACCATCAAGGGCAACGAGCTCCACGACAGCAGAATGAAGCGGTTCGGGCAGGCCAAGCTTGGCACTCTTCTTCTCTTTCAAGTTCTGTCCGGCAGAAGAGCAGCCTTCGTAATAGGTGAGTTCGGCGTCCTCATCGCAAATGATAAGCGTACGCTCCCCCTGGAACATTCCGGCAGAGTTAATACGAAAATAGTTCGACAGTGGCTCTTTTACTTTGACACCCGGAGGCACATAGATCGCAGAGCCACCGGAAAACGCCGCGTAATTCAGCGCAGCATATTTATTGTCTGCAGGAGGAATAACCTTGCCAATCCAGGGACGGAAAATCTCCTCATGCTCAGTAATTGCCTCTTCAAAACTGCAGAAAATCACACCAAGAGCGCAGAGTTCGTCTTGGAGTTTATGAAAAACTGTTGAGGAGTCGTACTGCGCGACCTGTCCGGCAAGAATGTCCGTTTGTTCTGTAAGACGAAGGCGATCCATCGTCTGGCGCACGTCTTCCGGTACTTCTGCCCAATCGGTGACCTGCTCAGAAGCACCTTTTGGCTGCATGTAAAAAGAGATACGGTCAAAGTCAACGGTATCGAGAGAAAAAGAAAGCCAGCGGGGATCGGCCTTGCGCTGGAAAGATGCCAAACCACGCAAACGCAAGCGCAACATCCAGTCAGGCTCATTCTTGATCTCTGAAATGGCACGGACAGTAGCCTCGTCAATGCCGGGAGGTAAAACCACTTCGTATTCAATATCGTCAACCCACGCGTATTCGTAGGGACGATCCAAAGCAAGCGAATCACGAACGCTCACAAGCGCTCCCTCCATAAAAAAAAAGGTTAGACATCAAATTCTAACAAGATTCTTGTGAAAAAAGGCTTACTCGACCCGTTGCCCTCTCTTTCACCGCAGCGAACTGGGGAAACAAACAGGATCTTCTCCGCCTCACGCGTGAACGACACGCAGTTCGCTATCATCCATAAAGCCTAGCGATACCACAATAAAACATCATCGTGGATGCAGGAGAACTTCGAAAAACCGGGATTCCTGACGAGGTGTCCACTCATAGGCAATAATTCATCATAGAACGGTTTTTCTATGCGAAGCCATCAAAAGAGACAAGACAACATAAACCGTAGAACGCAATCATTGTCTCACAGCCCAGTACGCAAATAGTGCGAAAATTTACTCGTTCACAGCACGCGATACTCGATCGTTTTTTTACGCGCTTCCGCTTGTCAGCAGAAAACCCCGCCCAAAAAACCACACACTCGAGCCGCATGACGGTTCCAGCGCTACCCCCAAACGAGAAAAACCAAACCCCCACCACACCTGTCGACTCTTCACAGCTTCTCCAGGTCCTACAGACCTACTATCAGCGTCATGGGCTCCAGTGGATTATCTCTGCCAGTATCATTGGCGGCACTTCCGGAATCCTGCTCGCAGGATTCCATCGTTTTATCCACATATTGTGGGAAGGGAAGGGAGGAACACTCTCAGGCATTCAGGGGAGCGGTAATCTCTGGGCCTACCTCTTACTGCCCGCCGTCGGCCTCTGTATCGCCAGATTTGTCTTTAAAGCCGGCATCGCCAAGTGTTCCCATGAGACCACTGAAGACTTCATCAAGGCATATCACAATCCCGATCACAAACTACGCCTCTCTGATTTACCGGGACGCCTCATTGCGTCGGCCGCCACCATTGGTCTCGGAGGCAGCCTCGGCCTCGAAGGGCCCGGCATCGCCACCGGAGCCACGGTCGGCACAGCCGTGCAAAACTTCTCTCGCAAATGGTTCAACCCCGATAACGCCAACATCCTTATGGTGGCAGGGGTCGCAGCGGGGATTGCCGCTGTCTTCAAAGCCCCTCTCACCGGGGTTGTCTTCGCTCTCGAAGTTCCCTACCAAAGAGACCTGGCACGCCAAGCCCTCGTCCCTTCCCTCATCGCGGCCTCCACAAGCTACCTCTCTTTTACTGCCATCGAAGGAACTACCCGCATCTTTCAGGACTTCGAATGGCCCGCCCAAGAGGAATACCAAGACCTTTATCTTGCTATTCTTCTGGGCGTGTTTTGCGCCTTTGCGGCACGCCTCTTCATCTTCATCTTCCAAATCGTGGGAGACCTCGCAAGAAAGATTCCCTCTTGGGCGCTTCCTCCGACCTTCGGACTTCTTGTCGGAACTCTCGGCGTTCTCTCCTATGTCCTGACAGATTCGTATCCAGACCTAATTCTGGCTTTTCCTGCGGCACTCGGCATGGGGACGTCCTACCCGGTAATTGTCGTACTCAGCCATGCCAGTTGGTGGATACTGCTGTCTTTAGCCCTGATGAGGATGTTCGCTTCCGCGCTCACCGCGAAAGCCGGCGGAGTCGGCGGAGTTTTCTTCTCCCTCGTGTTCATCGGAGCCATTACCGGCAGACTCTTTGCAGAAATGCCCTTCATTTCAGAAAGTAACCTGCGCGTCTATGCCATTGTCGGCATTGCTGCCACTGTGGGAGCAGGGTATCGCTCCCCCCTCTCTGCTGTTGCTTTTGTCGCGGAAACAACGGGACAGCCCGGCTTTCTCATCCCGGCTTTGCTTGCCTCGGCTACCGCCTACATGCTCATGGGAGATCACTCCATCTCAGGTGAACAGCTCACGCATTATTGGAGCAGTGTCGAACAAAGGCTCTCCCACCCAATACGAGAACTCCTACACGAACATCCGCATCCCCTTTACGCGGGAACTCCCCTGCACACCTTGACAGAAAAAGATCTCCTCGCGCACAAAAGCCTGCATATTCCCGTTGTCAACGAAGAAGGTTGCCTTGTCGGCATATTCTCCCTGGCCAGCATGGGCTCATTGCCAAAGGAGGAATGGAAAACAAAAAACATCGGCGACACCATGAAGAAAGACATTCTAATACTTCATGAAAAAGTCACCATAGGAGACGCCGCGCAACTTCTTTCCCAAGAAGACACAGACCATGCAGCAGTGGTCGACGGAAAAAACTTCCCTATCGGTATTCTCACTGTGGCTGACATCCTGAAACTCAAAGAAGTCCTGACCGCTGTGGCACTCCATCATCCAGCCACTCTTTCCTCCCCCTAGCTCCTTTATTTTTCTGAGAAAAGTGCGTACAAAAAAACTGGCGCCCACTCTCATAAGGAGCGCCCCACAACAGTGTGTGCTCATGAAAAAACAGTGCGCAAAAACGAAAGGGAGAAAAACATGCTGCCGGATTTTCTCCCTATGGTGGGAACAGTAAAAAAGAGGCCGGCAAAAACACGTCCACACAAGCCCGCAAGCCCGCAAGCAAAATCACGGACGATGGAACTCTGTTCCCAACGCCATTTCCACTCGGTTCCGCCCCCCATCCTTTGCGCGATACAGAGCCATATCCGCGGCATATACCATCGTGTCGGGGTCCAGTGCACAAGAAGCAGATGTGACCGACACACCAAAACTCGCGGTGACTGCCACATCCACACCAGCACACTGCACGGAAGTAGCCGCCAAAATACCGCGCATACGTTCTGCAGCATGCTGCGCGTCAACACCAAAGCAGTTTGACAGGACAATCAAGAACTCTTCTCCCCCATAACGCCCCACAGTGTCATAATTTCGCAAAACACTTCGCATACGACGCGCTGACTCTCGGAGCACTTCATCACCGACCTGATGACCATAGGTGTCGTTGATATTCTTAAAGTGATCCAAGTCGACCAGAATCGCCGCAACAGAAGTCGCGAGACGACCACCCCGATTGAGTTCAGCTTCAAGCCGGTCCATAATGGCGCGACGATTCAGGACATCGGTCAGAGCGTCATGCGTCGCCTGCCGCTGCAGTTTTACCTGGGCTTCAAGAAGACGTTTCTGCAGGTCAAGAATTCTTTTTCCCGCACGAATGCGCACGTTTAATTCATGTTGGTCGAAGGGTTTTGTGATGTAGTCATCGGCCCCAGCCTCCATACCTGCCACAATATCATTCCGGTCAGAACGACCAGTCAAAAGGATCAGGTACGTATAAGGTCCCGTTTTTTCCTGCCGAACCTTCGCGACTATCTCAGGACCAGCCAGCCCCGGCATCATCCAGTCAAGTACTGCCAAACGCGGAGAGTTCTCCTGTGCGAGCACATCCCAGGCTTCGAGCCCATCGCACGCTGTCGTGACATGGTATCCCCACCGCACAAGCACAGCCTTCAGAATCTTGAGAGACACCACATCATCATCCGCGCAAAACACATGCATCGGATCATCATCAGTCGGAAGAACAGTTGCTTCCTCTGACGGTTCCCCCGCAGACTGTTGCTCGAGAGCATCCTCCTCGGCGTTCTGCATCTTCGCCATCAGGGGATTCTGCATTATTACTCCACGACCCTCGCCCGACAGTCCTCATCACGCGTCTCACCTCCCATACCCCAGACACGCCTGTTGCGGTTCCCATCGGTGCACACGGAAAAAAAATCACATTTAGAAGAGGTTTTCGTGACCCACATCCCCCCTATTTGAAAAATACACACGCATTCGCGCCACTTTCCATCTCGGAGTTCTCCGGTTTCCCTCCCTATTTTACGTTTTCACCAATTGCTTATTTCATGGAAAATCGGCACTCTGTTGGGTTTTCTCCGCTTTTCTCTCTTCCGCATATCTTCCCTCTCCCCCTACAACAGTTCAATCCCATACAGAGAACACAACCCAAGATGCACGCTCTTTCCGTCTCGGTCTACAATCCCAAAAGAAAGCCAGCGCAATACAATCACCACCTCCCTCGCACCTTCCTCCTCGTTCTATTTCCCAACTATGCAAAATGCCTTTTCATCACTTTCATCACTAGTTTCGTGACCATTTTCTTTCGCCTCTGCCCTCCGGTCTACACCCCATCCATCAAGCAGAAAACAGGCCATTCGACGGGTCTCACCCCCCAGAAAAGCGGCGAAACAGCGGATCACTCCAGAGAACACAGGAGAAATACGCCCTGGCATACAAGAAGAAGAGTTCCTGCCGGGGAAGGATCAAAACACAGTGGCGGCCTCTATACCCCCTAGGCGTCCCAGTCCCAATAACACTTTTGAAGTAATCTTCGATACTCTGGAAAAAAGCAACAGTACGAATACCTATGGCGAACTCGTACCTCCTCACACGGGTCCATCCCCATTCCCGACCTCTCCGCATGTTCCCGCGAGTTCACCTCGAAGAAATCTCCCCTGTCTCCGAAAAGACATCACAATATTCATCATTACGCTCGCGCTTTTTTTGACCGGCGCACACTTATTGACGCGAGCACAGAATTTCCGCGACAGCACAGCAGCACTTCAGGCAGAAGCAAGCACCGACCCTTCTGAGCTCGAAAATATTCTCCAACAGCTCGGAGAGTCAGTGACTGCATTGCGCGCCGCAACAGAGGACACAACCGAAAGCATCGAAAAGGCAATTGATCACTGGAATCATGGGCAGACTGCCACAGGGGAAACAGTAATGGACGTTGAAGCCCGCCCCGCACTAGAACGTTCGATTACAGCCTTGCAGCATTTTCACCGGACAGTGCAACGTCTTGAAGAACTTCTCATTGTCGTCCCGTCTTCGCCTCACCCTTCCGAGAAAAGTACCCCGATTGGAGAAAGCGCAACGACAAGTACTGATGCAGTCTCAAAACCCCGCCCAATACAGCACCTTTCCCAGGAAAAAAGCCATGGGACGACAGAGTAAGACTGAAACAAGTCTCTTCCTACGCGAGAGCCTCTGAAAAACATCTCCAGCCAAAGACTTCCCGCAGAAAGGACACAGTGAGCGATCCTCTCCCCTTCTCTCCCCGGAACCCCCTCCATTCTCACGCGCCTCCCCCCCTGCCTTCCGATCCTGCTTCAAGCGGCAAGGCTCATTCTCCGTCCCTCTTCCATCATTTCTGCATAATCACAGCAATTCTGGGACTTCTCTTCCTCATTGGAAGCGGGGTTTTCTTTTGGCAAGCACAGTCATCATGGAAAAGCGCTGTCGCACAGACAGAAAAAAGCACGGCTGCCCGTTTTGCAGGACCAAAGCCAAATCTTGCGATCTCTTTTATCCGCGCCCATCAACAACTCGTCGAGGTGCATACCCAACTCGCAGTTGTATCAGCGACGGTGATCGACGCGTATGGCGAAGTACGTCGCATCAACCTTTTACTACGAAACCGCGCCAACTTACTCGACACCGAACGTCACTATCGCCAAGCAGCAAATAATGTGTTGATGGTGCTGCTCGCGAAACCTTTCTCTCAACTAAAATACAGAGAAATCATCGAAAAACAGACAGAGTAACAGAAAGTAGAAAAACGCAGAACAGCATCACCTCAATCTGAAGACCAGGCTGAAGACCAGAAAAAGCAGCCCTCCCGACCAGGTCCCTGTTCGCTTTTTCTCTTCTTCGCTTTACCGAGAATCATTCCTCTTGCACACTCGGCCTCTTCCCAAGCACAGAGCACCATAAACCCAGAGATCAGGCACATGCATCGAGAACAGTTCGCTCCCTTCGCAATCATTTTCGCGACCTTTCTCTGGGGCCTCGGCGACAATGTCGCGAAATTCATCACCGCGAGCGGAGCAGCGATTTCTTTCTTTCGCCTATGGGTAGGGACAGCCTTTGCACTCGGCATCTTTGTCTTGAAAAAACGGCAGATCGACCAGCAGCTCGTTCTCTTTGCTTTTCTTGGAGGAATACTCTTCGCCGCGCATATTTTCGTGTTTTTCTCCGCGGTAAAACTCACGAGCATCGCCAACGTGACCTTCATCTCCGCCTTACAGCCTGTGCTCGTTTTCTTTGTGGCCGGATATCTTTTCGGAGAAAAGATATCTCTTGCCACACTTCGACAGACTTTCCTTGCCATCGCAGGCCTCGCCCTCTTGCTCTACGGGTCTGCCGGCACCACGGCACGTAGCCTCACAGGAGATCTACTCGCAGTCGCTAATCTCTTTTTATGGACTGCGTACTTTCTTGTCTCGAAACAGGCAAGAAAACATGTAGCAACTATTGAGTACCAAACTGGAGTCATTGTCGTGGCCTGCCTTGTCGCCACTCTTCCAAGCCTGCTCTTCACAAATGACCTCGGAGCAGTCACAGGATGGGATTGGGTTGGCGTCGTATCCTTAGCCCTCATTGGAACAACCGGCCATTTCCTTATGAACTGGGCTCACAAGCATGTCAAAGTCGTTTTCTCCTCCCTTCTCGTCCTCGCAATTCCCGTCGTCGCAAGCAGTCTCGCAATTCCCTTCCATGGAGAAGAGATCACTGCATGGCACCTCATCGGCGGAAGTATTGTGCTCGCTGCCCTCGCGAGCACAATACTTCGACAAGAACAGATTGTTCCTTCCGCTCCTTCTCCTCCACTGCCCACAGGACTTGCAACAGAAGAAAACCCGTCACGAAGCCTCTCGAAAAACCTCAGCCCGAACCGCTCTCTCGAGTAAGAACCCTCGAACCCCCATCTCGTGCAGCCCAGCAGCATCCTCCCCTCGCCCAATTTTTCCTCTTCTCCCTCTACAAATGCTCCAGAAATACGAAAAGCCCCTGTCTTATCCCGCAATCCCGCACAAAAAACTTTCCCGGATTCTTCTCTCCCGAATTGTCAACGGGTTTGCTGATCATTAGCGTTATCGCAGAGCAGGCAGCGCCAAGCTCATGTTGTCCAAGTGCTGCACACACGAAAGTCTGAGCAGACCAACGCACCGCCAACCCGGTTTGGCCGGCATGGCTCCATACCCCATGTCATAGCATCACAAGACAAAAAACCCAGGAAAGGGCGCGCAGTGTCACGAGACATGACAAAATTCCTCGGCGATGGAGGAATGCCTCTGCTCGGCCGGCTCGGAATGCAGTTCACTTCTTTCACAGAAGGCACAGTCGAAGCAAGCTGGGTGCCCACAGCACTTGCCTGCAACCCGAATGGACCAGTACAAGGAGGTGTCTACGGCGTAGTCCTCGACGGCGCGATGAATTTCGCCACGCTCTCTCGTCTCGAACGTGGCGAGCGCTGCACCACACTCGAGATGAAAATGTCGTTCTTGCGTAGCGCCAAAGTTAACGACCAGCTCACTGTGAAAAGCAATATCGTGAAAATTGGCGGGAAAATCGCTTTTCTGCGCGCGGTCATTACGAACGCCGAAGGCAAATCTGTCGTCGAAGCCTCTGGCACTCAGATGCTGCTCCGCAACAGCTGACTTCCCCGTTTCCTTCGCTCTCCTCCAGAGTCAGCGAAAAGGCAATTCCAGAATTGCCGCATACTCCTCTTGTTCTCTCCCTTTGCGACGACGACAACGACCAATCCCAGTATCGCCTCGGAACACCTTATTGCACACGTTCGACAGACTGCCCTATCGCAGGCTCTCTATCCGCAAGGTGCACAAGGGAAACCGAAGTCCGCGTCATTAGAAAATCGAATAGCCACCGTCCACCACAAGCACATCACCCGTGTGGAAACGCGAAGACGCCGAGGCAAGATAGACAGCAACAGCTTCAAGATCTGCCGGACCACCCCAACGGCGAGCGGGTGTACGGTGCAAAACTGCCTGGTCAAACTTCTCCCAGGAACGGGCACCCGTCGTCATGTCGGTTTCAATCCAACCCGGTAAAATAGCATTTGCCTGAATATCGTACCGAGCAAGTTCCACAGACAAACCGCGTACAAGAGCCATAACACCGGCTTTACTCGCCGAATAATGCTCTTGCATAGGACTACCAAAATTCGCGCCAATAGAGGCGGTCGCAATGAGTTTCCCGCCCTCACCTCGATCAATCATGTGTTTTGCCGCCTCGCGAAAACACAAAAAAGGACCCACCAAATTCACGGCCATGACCTGATTCCAAAGGTCAACAGACATATCGACAAAGCGGGAAGGAACCCCGACCCCGGCATTTGCAAAGAGAGAATCGATCTTCCCAAAACGCTCGATAGTCGCCTGGGTCTGCGCCACTACCTGGTCTTCTTCCGAGACTTCACACACAAAGCCTTCAGCTTTTGCGCCAAGTTCGTGCAGTTGTCCCACCGCATCATTGATACGATCCTGGTCACGTGCCCAGATCGCAACACATGCACCATGCCGAGCAAGCCCTTTGGCATAGCCAAGGCCAATACCCCGACTTCCTCCTGTCACTACTGCCACATGTCCTTCCAGATCGAAAAGTCCCCGTCCCTCCATAAGTGCTCCTCTTCCGTCCTGCATCGTTTCCTGCGTCGTTTTCATGACTGATTCGTCCGCTCCGCCATCAGCTACAGACCTGTTTCTTTTCAGGCTGCACATCCTCGGCCGCGCATCCCATAGTCTCGCGAACCAGCATCCAGGGCAAAAAGCCCGACATCCACAAGCGCGTGAAAATCTTTCGTTCTTTTCACAGAACATGCGAAAAAATAGCACCGGCACGCGAGGCACACGACAAAATAGTCCAAGGTAGTTCTGCCAAACTCAACGTTGCCTGCGACAAGAGAGAGAACACAAACGGAACCCGCAAACTCACCAGTAAAAAACGTAAAAAAACAAGTATGCTCGCTCTTTCTCGGTCTCTTCTCCAGCTATTTCATCAGCTCCTGATAGAGTGCGGAACGTGACGAAAAACGTAACCATAGAAGAAGACTTGAAACAGCGCCTCAAGGACGCGATGCGGGAAAAAAACCGACCGCTTCTTGATGCCATTCGAAACCTCAAATCCGAAGTACAAAAAGCAGTCACCGCGTCGAGCTTCTCTGGCACAGCAGATGATGCCTTCTACACAAGTGTGATTGATGCTTATGCGAAAAAACTTGAAAAAGCGCTCAACACATACGAGACGAGCGGGGCCGGAGACAACAAAGAAGCAGAAAAACTTCGCTTTGAGATTGACTATCTCGCAGAGTGGCGTCCGCAAAAACTCTCCGAAGATGCCACCGCGACGCTTGTGGACGAGACAATAGCGGGCCTTGCCACCAAGGGGTCACTCAGCCCAAAAGACACTGGTCGAGTGATGGGAGCAATTATGAAATCCCACAAAGACGACATCGACCCTGGTCTCGTACGCAAACTCGTAGAAGAACGACTTTCCGTGTCTGCCGGCTAAAGCCGCGCGCGACACCATAAGAGAAAACACGCAACGCACAGCTCTGCCAAAGGGCTTCACCGAGAACAAGCACGCTTCAAGCCTGCCCAGAGAAAGTCGGCACAGTTGCCATTTCGTGGGGTATGGGGGAAAAGTCTGGCTTAGTTCATCATCTCAGAAGTCTTCGAGTAAGGCTTTTTCCACGCGCTTTGCGATATGGCGTACACTGAAGTTTTTTCCGATTTTCCACGCAGCACCATGTCACCGAGAGAAACAAGACAGGCAGCAAGTCGCCTGTCCGCCATTCTCTGCACAACGCAGGCAGTTGCCCCTGATAAAAGCACCTTTTCTCCGACTTCTCGGGTCAGTTGTTGCAAACGAGCTGCTTCATTCACGGGATCTCCTATCACCGTGTATTCATATCGAGTCTCCGAACCAATATTGCCCGCAAAAACTTCACCACTTGAGATTCCAATGCCAAATTCCAAGCTCAATTCCTCCAGGGAAAGCGCGATCTGTACTGCCGCTTTTACTGCCTGCAGAGAATGCGAAGACGAAGAACGAGGCGCTCCAAACACCGCGAGAACAGCGTCTCCTTGGAATTTATTGACCAGTCCCCCCTGCAATTCGACTGCAGTCACAACCTTTTCAAACGCAACATTAAGAATCTCCGCGAGTTCCCCGGGAGACACTGTTTCCGCCAGACGGGAAAAAGCAGCCAAGTCCACAAACAAGGCCGACACTTCTCGGGTTTCTCCAAACTGCCCCGCCTGATAACGGTTTTCTGCCAGCGCGAGTTCTGCCACTTGCCCACCAACATGGGCTCCAAACAAGTCCACAAGCTGATTCCGCGCGCGCAATCCGGCCACCATCTGGTTAAAACCCCGCTGCAAAAGGCCAAATTCGTCAGTACGATCAACAGGCAAAGACACTGCGAAGTCTCCGCATTCGACCCCTTCCATGCCTCTTTTTAATTGTTCTACGGGACGCGTCACCGAACGTCGCAGATTCGCAGCCATCACCCCCGCAATCACAACACCACCAATCACGACAAACCAAGAGAAAATTTCGATATTCCAGAACTCTTCATCAATGCTTTCTGCGTCACGCTCCACCTCAAGAAGCAATTCTTCAATTCGCTCATCACCGACATCCGAAAGACGTCCCGTCTCCTGGCGCAGTGCCTCGATATTTTCTCTCAGTTCTTCAATGGGGCTCTCTCCCTGTGATGCTTCCATGGCATACGCACGCAGGGTCATCATCGATGACACAGTCAGAAGCGGAACAGCCGTCCCGAGAATAAAACCCCAACGCATACGAGTACGAAGACGGTCGGCCTGCGGGATAGGAAGAGAAAGCGGGTCTTCCTCTGCAAACACATAGGGGAAAAAAGGCCGCCAGCGCGACTCAATACGTAAATAAGTAATCGCCGCTGTCGCAAGACCTGGCACCACGCTCGCGAGAAAAACCACAAAAACCACACGTGGCGCGCGGTTGAACAGAACTGTCTGGGAAACGATTGAAACGACTCCCAACCCTGCCCATACAAGTACCACGAGAGCCGCTTGTATTGCAGGCTGGAGAACCAAGGAAATCTGCAAGCGCTGAGAAGCAGCACTCGTGCCATGTTTCAACCAGCTCGTAATTGGACGAGCCACCCAATAGGACGCAGCAAGCCCCACAATTGCTCCAAATAGAAGGATGGCCCCCATCGCAATCGCACTTCTTGTGGGCAGAATATCAACAGCCTGGGGTCGAAAGATCAGGAGATACACTCCCAGAAGAGAAAGACCAAGAAAATTCGCAGCAGCAAACTCCAGCAACAAACGTGTGCGCAGCCATCGGATACTTCTTTCCCCGACAGCAGAAAACAGGGGCGGAGAAGATACAAGAGATCGTTGTTCGACTTGTGTCATCGGATCTCACCAAGGTGTTTTGTTCGAAATAAGACGCGAACTGGAGTTTTTCTTTCCCGACAAAGACGTTGAAGTGGCCTGCAGGCAGGAAACAAAAAAGAAAAAACAAGCAAAGAAAAACCCACACGGAAAATACACCCGTTTCAGCTCCCATTCCACTTTGAACAGGCCCTAGAATTGCACATCAAAGGGCGGAATAGAACCCGAGATCCTGAGAGGGAAATACACCAGACAACCGAACAGGCTTGCGTTGACAACCTGCGTCGCTAGCGTTCTGGTACGCAAAAACAATGGCCACCCCGGACCCCAATAACAGAGACCTCACCCCAGGCAGAGAACTCACTTCGGATGGCAATCGTCGCCGTCTCGATATCTTGCATACCGCACGGGAACTCTTCCTCGAGCTGGGCTACCATTCGACAACGACACGGAAAATTGCCCAGGCTGCAGACATATCAGAAGCCCTCCTCTACCGATATTTTCTGTCGAAAAGACATCTTTTCGACGCTGTCATACAAGATGGCCTTGATCACCTTCAACCCTACTTACAGTTTGGAGCACCACGCCTTGCCGGCCTCCGTCTGCGTGAGACGCTGGAAGCGGCAGCATACACGACAATTGAAATCGGTCGGCGAGACAAAGACATCATCGATCTTATGGTGGCAGAAAGTCGTATGCTGGTTGGAGACCGGCGCATAGCAAACCTCCTAAACCAGCTATGCCGCAGCATTGCAGACCGTATCGACATCTTTATCGCCGAAGGTCTCGCCCGCCCGTGCAACACAAACGCCTTCGCGTTACAGTTCATTGGAGCAATCGCATCGATCGACCTCATGCACTCGCTATTTGGAGAAAATTCCCTCCAAGGAAACTCTGAGATGGGAATCGACATCCACGAATATCTGCGAGAAGCTGTCGATAATGCCGCAGCCTCCTTACGACCAGAAGTAAACCCTGCACAAGACCCTATTTGAAGCACATTTTGGAAAATGGAATTAATGCCTAAACTTCCTGCACTTTTTCAATCTGAGAAAAAACCCATACATCATTATTGGGCAATCACACACAGTCTCTAAAGCAATCCCCGCAGAAGCCTTTAAAAGAAGATAAACATCAGGCGGGAATCCCGCTATCTGAAGTCGAATCCCACATAAGACCATTGTGGGAGGCGCTTTCAGAAGAGATTCGAATCTCTCGAGAGATTCGAATCTCTCGAAATAGATCCAAAGTCAGCGTCACGGAGCGAGCAGAGCGTCCATGGAACGGCAGGAGCGACAGATCATCCACTGCACCCAATGTGGTACAGCCAATCCTGGCGGTGCCCGGTTCTGCATCTCATGCGGTAACCAGCTAACGCAACCGAGCAACATGGCAGTCGATCAGGCCCCACCTATTCGTCAGCCAATACCTCAAACCGATCATCAACAAATCCCAGAGCCACAAGAGGCTCGCGTCTCACCTTATAATGAACATACAGGTGCAGTTGATCTCTCATCAGCAGACGCCTTTTTCTGGGATACACCCGAACGCGCACCCTGGCCGGAAACACGGCAAGAAAGAGAAGACATCCACCCTGCTGAGAGTCTCTCCCGCTCTGAGACACACACCCGGCAACTCCCTTATTGGACTGAGCAACCCACCACGACTCCTCCTCCAGAAGATATGCATTATCCCAGCCCGGTGAGTCCGACAATGGTGCCAGGGGAAACAACGAGTCACTTGAGCCATACCAGCACCGAAGGGCCCCCCTCCCAAGGGCAAATGCCCCCGGCCTCACAACATCCATCAATGCCCCCGGCCTCACAACATCCGTCAATGCCCCCGGCCTCACAACATCCATCAACGCCCCCGGCCTCACAACATCCATCAACGCCCCCGGCAAACCGCGGCGTGCCCCATTTGGCAGGACGCGCAGATACACCAACGGGGCAAGAAATACCACAGGCAAATATTCCCCCTCAAGCCCAAGAATGGTCGCAAACCTCCGCTTCCGTTACGACTCGGCATGCTGAGCACGCTCCTTACGGGGGGCTCAACGACCCCGCGGTCGGGGCCCCTGTCCTCCCGCACAACCCAGAATCCCCCGTACCCTCGAATAGTTTTATCCCAGCTGCTCAGGAAGAACGCGGCCAATTCTCTTATGTACGCAGGGATGACCCCCCGCAAGGGTCAACCTCGGCGATACCAGGCGTGACAGATCTCACGCCGCCTCCGGCTGCACCCTCCCAAACACAAAGCAACTGGGCCGTGTGCGCAACCTGTAAAACTCCCAGCGATACAGGCGCCCCTTTCTGCAGCCATTGCGGAAACGAGTTGCAGCCTCCCCAGGTAAACGAGCCGTATACAGGGAAAAGCACAGGCAATCTACACGACACCGATGGACATCAGCACCCTATCTCTGGGGTCATGAGTATCGGGCGCGATCCTCGCAATACGCTTGTACTGAATGATGCAGCCTCTTCTCGAGTGCACTGCCGTATCGATAGTCGATCGGGGAATGTGCTGCTGAGCGACTTGACCTCAACAAACGGCACGTGGGTCAATGGTCGACGTATCGATCACGAAGAACTCGTAGATGGTGATCGCATTTTGGTAGGACGCACCGAGTTTATTTACCGGGTAGATCCTCCCAGTCAGCACCCACGCTAATGCAAAACCTGTGACACCCAGTGTGGTGTCACAGGTTTCTTTGCCGTTCCCACCTACGCCAGATAAATTCCTCCACACAGTCGGGTCCTCCACACAGTCGGGTCTCCTCGGATCTCAGTAGGGTGCTGCACTGCGTGACAACACAAAAACAGCTACAACAATTTTTGTGTTGGGTTGGGCACCCTGAGTTTTCCTCTGCCCTTGCAGAAAAAACTCAGGCCTCCTGCTTCTTCACTGCAAGAGCATGCTGTTCGATCTCCTCCGGGCGCAAAAGATACCAGCGCAAACTATCACGCAAAATCGCGACTGCGGGAACAGCAACCAGCAATCCCCCCACACCAAACGCGCCACCTGCCACAGTGAGAGAGATCATCACAGTAAGGGGGGAAAGCTCGACCGCATTCCCCACAATAAGAGGCACAAAAACATAGGACTCGATCTGCTGCACTGCAGTAAGACCAAGCACAACGAGCACAGCTTGCCCTGGCCCTCCCTCATTTAACGCAAGCACGGCTGCCGGCACCACGGCCAGGATTGGCCCGATCGTAGGAATAAGATCGCCAACTGCCACCATCGCGCCAAGGGGTAAAAAGAAGGGCACTCCAATCACCCCAAGTACCACAGTCGAAAAAGCACCCGCGATAAAAGCCAAAATAAGCTGACCTCGAACAAAGGCCATAATCGTTTGGCCGGCTTGTCGCAGTGCCCCCACTAAACGTGGACTGGACGAAGTTTCAAACCAGAACCGTACAGGCGCAGTGTAGGACGGCAGATCCTTCACCAATAAGAAAGCCAGGATAACCCCAACAATCAGAGCAAGCACCATACTGAAGGCAAACGAAACCATATCAACAAGCGTGCCGGAGAGACCGTCTGCAAACTCGAGCGCACGATCGTTGAGTGCACGTCCAAACTCTGCCGCCGCCTCTCCAGCCGCGGGATTCGTCGCTTCAAGACGCTTCTCAAAATCCTTGACATCCTCTCCCACATTGTCCAAGAAAGACGGAAACTCTCCGGCCAGCTCACTCGCCTGTGCCACAAAAGGAGGGATCACAATCCATATCAGTGCCAGCAATCCCATCAAAAATCCCAGAAATACCCCGAGGGTCGCAGCAAAACGAGAGACCCCACGCTTCTCAATCCATGCCACTACGGGAGAAGTCAGGATGCTGATCACTGTGGCAAAAGCCATAGGGAGCAAAAACCAGCCAAGAAAACCGAAAACAAACCCCATTGCTAAAACAATGGCCACAATTCCCACAATGGACCAGGCTTGACGGCCTAAATAATCGACTCGCTCCCAGGGAATGACAGAAAGAACTTGATCGGCCAAAATTCTTCCGCTCCGACCAGATATTTTTCCGTGCAGATTCTCGTCCAAGTTCTTGTATGGCGTTGACATCACATTGCCATCACTTCGACATTCGCGTGGACACTAGCGTAGACATTAGCGTATCGGGCTGTCGTCATCTTGGGTTAGAGGCACATGACAAAACATATTCCGCCCCATCTTTCCTCAATGTGGGTGTTTGCACGACTGTAGTCGCGCACACTATTTTCCCTATGCTTTTGCTCTCTGCCGACTCTCTGCACCCTTGGGTTCTCTCGGTCTCTCCAGCAGAGAACGAAGCCGCAAAGGCAACAATATGCGAAAACCCCATTGGCAACGGCATCTTCTCCCACACCCGCACGATACAGAGAACTTCGATCTTGCATTACGCAAGGCAGAAAGCCTGGTGCACTCGTGGAAAGCCCACTGGCACAAACATCCAGATCGGGCAGTCCTCCATGCTCCTGACGGAGGCTGGAGAACCGGTGCCCAGCTGGAGAAACGCTCCCGAGAAATAGCAGAACACCTCTGGGCTGCCGGTCTCCGACCAGGAGAACGCGTTTTCCTCAGTGCCGAAAGTTCCGGCGCGCTTGTTGAAACCTATATTGCACTCCACCGGGTAAACGCCATTGTGGTTCCTGTGAACACTGCCTACCAAGAGCCCGAGATCGCGCATATTCTGCAAGACGCGACCCCCAGCCTCGCTATTGTGGACAGCCCAACACGCGCAACGCAGATTCGCCGCATCAGGCTGGACACCCAGGTTTTCTCTCCCGCAGGCGCAGGGGCAACAGCAGAGACAGACAGGCTCTTTGCCCCAATCCCCACAAGCACGAGCACAGACAGCGCGATCCTCGATACCGCCACAGGAGAATGCCCTGCGATCTTGTGTTACACATCAGGCACAACCGGCAGACCAAAGGGGGCGCTCCTCACACATGCAAACCTTGTCGCCGCTGCCGAAAGTTTGCGGATTGCATGGCGATGGAGCCCACAAGACCGTCTCGCCCTCGCGCTTCCTCTCTTTCACATGCATGGTCTCGGCATTGGTCTGCACGGCACGCTCCACGCCGGCGCCTCCGTGGTTCTTCTGCCAAATTTCGACATAGATCTGCTGCTTGATGCAATCCGCGACCATAATTGCAGTCTTTTTTTCGGCGTCCCGACCATGTATCAACGGCTTGCCCAGTCGGCACGTGCACACGAACTTTCCGCCCTGCGGCTCTGCGTCTCAGGATCCGCTCCCTTGCCACCCGATCTTTTCAACACTATCGAAGAGCAGAGCAACCAGCGCATACTCGAAAGATATGGTCTCACAGAGACACTCATGAATCTGTCGAATCCCTATCACGGGGAACGGCGCCCAGGGACCGTGGGATTCCCTCTCCCCGGAGTAGAAGTACGGCTCGACACCGCCGATGGGCAAGAAACAGGAGAAATCCTTGTTCGAGGGCCAAATGTTTTCAGTGGTTATTGGAACCGCCCCGATGCCACAGCAAGCGCATTCGACGACGGGTGGTTTCGTACCGGAGACTTGGGGCAGTGCGACGAAACTGGTTATTTTCGCATTGTCGGCCGAGCAAAAGAACTCATTATTTCAGGCGGATACAACGTCTATCCACGCGAAGTCGAGGAAGCATTACGCGAGCATCCCGCAGTGGGAGACGCTGCAGTCATTGGAAGACCGTCAAAAGAATGGGGCGAAACAGTTATTGCTTTTGTGGAGCAAGATGCGCACCACAACACACCGAACAAAGAAGTCGCACCAGAAACAGCTCTCACGAAAGAACTCTCATCTTTCGTGGCAGAACGCCTTGCCCCCTACAAACGGCCGAAAGCAATCTACTGGGTGCAAGCCCTCCCGCGTAATGCTTTGGGAAAAGTCACGAAACACAGACTCGCTTCCCCAGACGACGCCGACACCCCCCTATGACATCCCCCAAACAAAAAAAGGGGAAAACAAGAAATAAATTTCCCTCGCGTATCCGGCTTCGCTACCTACCCTCTCGCTACCTTGCTACTCCCGGCGCTTACCCCCGGCGGGCGATCAGCACATCACGCCAGCGTCCCATTGTGTTGTCAAGACCATCAAGCCACTGGAAATGGTGGTTTTTTGAAAGTTCTGGAATATAAGACAGGCTGCTGTCCCAGGCACACAAAATATCGCTCCAAAAGGCATTGGAGCCCAGCGCGGCAGTCTGGCGCTGCATACGATCCCAAATCTGGCGGAGTTCTTCGAGGCGGTTTTCAGAGACCATCGCAAAGGCACGCGCGGTGAGCACACGGATATCGCCAGTTCGGTCGCCCGTCGCTTCCACAAGAAGAGATGCCTTGTCCAAGGCGTCATCTACCGCCCCTTCAGGACCTCGCCCAACAGAGGCAATGGCGAGAGCAGCATGGGCGCGCAGCTCGTGGATTTTATTCTTGACTTCCCGCGTCACTCTTACGGCTTCTTCTGCAACATAATGTCCCTCTGCCGGACGCGTCCAGCAAAGTGTCTCCGCCAAGCAGGTCAGAGCGCGTCCCTCCAGGCCACGAGCATCAGCTTCTCTCGCTTTCGCGAGGGCTTTCCGGCACGCTATTTCGGCATCGGCAAAGCGACCATTGACGCGATACACATTTCCCCGAAGTAGGAGAACACGAACATCGAGAAAAGGGCCGACAATACCGCTTGTCTTATCTAAAACATCACTAAAACGGCCTTCGGCGTCAAAGGCCAGATACGCCTGGCAATAGCGTGCTTGGTCAGCGTATGGGCCACCGGCGGTCGCAATCGCATCGTATTCAGCACCAACAATCCCGTAAAGCCCCATGTCCCGGTCAATAGTTGCTTTTTGGAAGCGTAAAAAGTCACGTGCTTTTGAAGGGAGCAAAGGAGAGCGCAAAGCAGCCGCGAGATCAGAGACCGCGTCCTCAATGGCACCACAGTTGCGGGTACGGACGCCACGAAGCCCACGACAAAACACCCCGATAGAAGAAGGACTCTTCACAACTTCATCGTCAATATCGAAAGCCGACCAACAACCTGCCTGGGCCAGACGATCTGCCACATCGACCAGCCAGTCCGGTTCGGCGCTTACCGCCATACCGACACGGGCCATCTTCGAGAAATCTTCACCAAGCACAGCAAGTTCGGCCGTGGCGACTTGCTCCCCCATCTCCTCAAAGTCAGCACGTGCCTTATTGTAGATCAGCGTTGCCGATTGTTGCTTCCTGGCTGCAACAGCAGAAGGATGCGCTTGCACAATTTCTGGTGGTGGTCCGACAAAGGGATCAATCGTCCGTATCCAGGGCCAAATACGATTCGAAAACCATTTTGGCCCAGAGGACAGAAGAACATCAGGTATCGGCATCTCAAACTTCGGATGCCCATCATAAAACCATTGAGCGACCATGCTGCGATCTGCACCGAGAACAGCTGCAATATCTTCCAGGTCGTAGAGCACATTTATGAGAGATGCCTGAAAAACAGAAGGCCTCTTCGCGCTCTGTACCAAAAAAGGCGGAGAACCCAATTTTTCCGGGACACACTGCTCAATCACCTCAAGAAGTTGAGGAAGATCAACAGACGCGCCGGAGAAGGGTGCAACCGCTTCGGTACGTGAGCGACGCCCCCACACACCCTTTACCCGACGGAAAACCCTTCCGAATCCGCCGGAATTACATGAGAAAATACCGTTCTCAAAGCCCCAGTGATGTTTACGCCGATCCATCACACGTCCCTTCCACCCGCTCACGAGGGACCGGAATGCGCCCCGCACTCCTCCAGTCCACTTTCCTTGGTCTGACTTTTCTCCACATCCCTTGCTTATTTTTTGCACCGTTGCCGGCGAATGAGAGTGACTTACAGATGCCACCTCTCAGCGCATGCGCTCCTCTTGTCGCGACGAGGAGATTCATACAGTTATACGTCTACTCATAATCCAAGTCGTCAAAGTTCCCTCATGTCCAACTGATCTCACTTTTCTCTGCAAAGCACTCCGCCCCTTCCTCCATTATCGCACTTTTATTGTAATAATTTGAGATTCTCATACTGTTTCAACAGGAAATACCTCTGAAAATAAGTCTTCTAAAAGAAAAGGAAAAATTGCAATCAGCAATAACTCTCACGACAAAAAGCCCTGGAAAGCCACGGGCAACGGAGCAAGAACCCCAGACAAACCCACAATCTTGTCTGATTTGACTCCCCCTGGAGAGCAGACTTCCTTCCAGACGACAAACTCCAAAAAGCCTCCCCATTCACAAAGCTCCCCATATCACCCTATCTGCACGACTTCTTCTGGACAACGGAAAAAATCCTCCCAAAAAGATCCCCGCAACAGAGACACCATCTTTCTCCCCACATGCCCTGTAGTCGGCCTGACTACGCCCATCCGTCATTTTCTCCCGAAAGAACAGGGCAATAGCTCTTTTCTCCAATAAAAAACACAAAGCAAAAATCGCTGTCTGCTCTTTTTTTCTTTCTCCCGCGTGACTCAGTGCCATGATCAACAAAGACGCACAGGGAGTTTTTCTCACGCACCCAAACTGCAGAGCAGGAATACTCCGAGACCACAGGTCGAAACCGAAAAATACGCGAGGAGGGACCCGAATCATGGGAACCAACTGTTGGGGAGATACCACAAATTACAACTTTGCCGAACTCGTAGATAGCTTGAATCGTTATTTGCGATTGGGGAGTATTCCGGTCGGCATGAAACGGTTCGCCACTGAAGCAGAAATGATGGAGATACCTCGCATCAAACGACCGACAAGTGTGCAAGCCACTGACCAGCTTGTCGGACAAGCCCGACTCATCGGATGGACTCTCGGCTTCACCATGAAGGACCTGATGGGGCCACAATGTGGCGCGGTCGTCGGCCTCTCCCCCCGAGACGAGAACTTCCTGGGCGGTGGGATGATGAACGGCGTTTGGTTCTCGGACCTCGAATCGAGTGCCCGTCACCAAGCCGAAATGGACTGCGCACCGCACGGCGAATACGAGGCAATGGCCATCTCCCCACTGACTGCAGGACGGCTCACTCCCCCCGATATTTGTCTCGTGTATGCAACCCCTGGGCAAATGATCCTGCTCATCAACGCCCTACAGTGGAAGGATTATCAGAAATATTCATTCTCAGTCGTGGGAGAGAGCGCCTGCGCGGACTCATGGGGCAGGGCTTTGCAAACCGGCGAGCCTTCTGTCTCCATCCCCTGTTACGCTGAACGCAAATTCGGCGGAGTCGCCGACGATGAACTTCTCATCGCCATGCCCCCAAGCTTCCTCCCGAAAGCCGTCGAAGGACTCGCCGCCCTCAGTAAAAACGGCCTGCGCTACCCCATTCCCAATATCGGTATTCAAAGCTCCCCTATGGCGAGCATCGCAGCCAGTTACGGCAACACACGCTGAGAAGAGACCCCAAAAAAAACCATCATATGACCACACGGAACTCCCCAAATACGCCTGCCCAAGATCTCTCTGCACTCGCTGCGCATTTCAAGGAATTCGCAGACCAAGAGTGTGGCAGCTACGCGCCCACCTATGCTCGTTTTTCTCGGGCCATCGCCACTGCCCCCGACCTACTCGCACTCGCAGCCCGCACCAGACCGGGCCAGAGAATTCCCAACATGTTTCTCGCGGCTTCCCAGTATTTGTTTGGAGAACGTCTGCGCGAAATGCCGGCAGAAGAGTTCCTCACCGCCTGTCGGGAACATGGAGATGAAATTACCGACCTCTGCGCCGGCCGCCTTGTGCAAACAAACGAGGCACGTCGTTCTTGCCTCCTCTTACCTGCTCTTACCGAAGCCACACGCCGGCGCAACACGCCTCTTTGGCTGATCGAAGTAGGCGCAAGCGCCGGTCTTCTCCTCATCTTCGACCGCTACCGCTACGACTACGGCTGGGCAGGCCAAGCCGGTGACCCCGACTCCCCGCTCCTTCTGGAATGTGAGGTTCGCGGGGAAATTGCGCCACCGCTCGACTTCTCAAGCGAAAAACTCGCAGGCCGCACCGGCATTGACCTCTCTCCCATCCGAACAGACGACACCGACGCGATACGCTGGCTACGCGCTCTGATCTGGCCTGATCACACCGACCGTCTCGCCCGTCTCGACGCGGCACTTGCGCTGGCCGGCACACACCCCGTCGAGCTACACGCAGGTGACGCCCTCGACCTATTGCCAGAAATAGTAGAAAGCATTCCCAAAGGCATCACACCGATAATCTTTCACTACGCCACCCTGATCCATTTCAAGAAAGAAAACCAGGAACGCTTCTCCCAACTCGTCTCTGACCTCGCACACGCACGCCAAGACGACCTGCTCTGGCTACAGGCAGAATCAATCTCGACCTTGCGCGCAGGACGTCCCGTGACGCTGACCGACTTCCGCAACGCAACAAAAACAGACCTCGAACACGTGCAGGCACACGGAGAATGGTTGCACTGGCTCGCTCCATCTCCTTAAAACACGACCGGCAAACCCACACCCAAACCGGCAAGAACTCCCTCCGGCATTCCACCAAACCGCAAGAAATCAGAAAGCGCAGACGCATTCACTGGCGTTCCCAACGCGAAGAAAGCAGAAATTCGGGACGGTCTCGTGGCGTCTCCACCAAATGAATGCCCCTCTCAATAGGTTGTACAGTCGCCAGCCAACGATAGGTTTTCACCCATTTTAGGCCGGAGGCAGGCTGCCACGCGTGCAAAGGGACAAACGACAAAAAGATCTCTTTGCCAGTGCGTTGCACATCCCATTCTCCGGCCAAAAGACCCGGCCATTCATTAAGACTGACCGAAAACCGCCCTCGCACTTTCGCGTATTCCCGCAGACACGTGATATCGGGGATGGCAGGAGAAAAACGAAAACGCAGCGTATGGGATTCTCTCCGCGCGCGAAAACCTTTGATCTCCCGATGGTCTTCCTCCCCAATAAGGTCATAGGTCAGCGCCGCCGTTTCTTCGCCCCTGCCAAGCCCTTCAAGCCCCATAAGCCCGACAAAGGGGAGAGAGCCTTCACTCTCGTCGTTCCACGAGAAAAGCGCGGGCTTACGCGCGTAACACCCCATGTACACGCGATCCTTTGACAAGGGCAGCTCCCAACCTTTGCGTTCTTTCCCATTTATGAGAATCCGCAAATGCCCACTTTCAACAGGGAGCACTCTGCACTTGTCAAGGAAAAGAATCGGGAAACAACTCGGAGCCGGGGCAGGCGCGTGAAAAGGCAGAAACAGGGGCTTCAAGTCAGGGGGGGTCGTCGTCTCGGTCATCTCTAACTCGATACGCGTACCTGAGGAGTCAACAAGCTGAAATTGCGCGTCAAGCGAAGATCCGTCACACAGAAAACGCCACGAGAAATCTGTTTCATGGCACTTCATCCTGGGGAAAAACCGCTGGAACCCCTGCTGTTTTTCTGCCATATAGAAACCAGGCGTGTGATATCCCTCTAGGGTTCCGTCACACTTATGCAGGAAAACCGCGGCGCCCTCTTCCCCGCGAGAATCCCGATACACTCGCAGTTCTGCCCCACTGTACGTAGGGTCTCCACGAAAGTAGGCCAGCAAAAGCCGGTCCACCGGGTCAACCTCAACACGAAAAGGAAAACCGACCTCACCGCTTCCAAGTTGACCGTAAATCTCAGGATTATTCTTTCTCGTCCCGAGCCATTTTTCCTCATCTACTGCCACCATTCCAGCCTCTAACGCGAAATGCTGAAACCAGGTTTTCACTCTGTCCCTCCCACATCTACCCGGAAAGATTTCGGGCTTTTCCACACACCTCGTACCGGCCTCAAAAAGACCATCTGCCAGAGCACCGATCACCTCATTCGGCCCTCACCTCGCACCACCTCACAGCAATCCATACAAAGCCAGCCACTCTCTTGCGGTTTCAAACCCTGGGTTTGAAACCGCAAGAGAGCATAAGACAACGAACATGCATTCCTCTCGTGTGCGCACTCCACAATGCGCACACGAGAGGAAGATCAGGTTTTTGCAGTTTCCAAAGCGGCGAAAAAAGGCAACAATTCCGGAAGTACTCCCGTCAGGATCTCTATGGCAACCACACCAGCACCGTCATTGTTCTTTTCTCTGCGCCCTCCCTACCCAGGCAAGTCCCTACAAAAAAATCGGCGAGGGAACATCAGCGAGGGCAAACAGCAATACAGAACTCGTTTCCCTCCGGGTCGGCCATCACTTTCCAGGAGAAACCTTCAATCTCTTGGTTGGCAAGGAAACGCCCACCACCTTCCTCAATCTTGCATTGTGTCGCAGTCAAGTCTTCCACATGGAAGTCAAGATGGATCTTGTTACGGCCTCCGGCGTGGGGCCAGGCACCTTTTGGAAGGCAAGAGCAACCCCGCCCTCTTGTTGTGCTTCAAGCCAGATAAAAAATCCTCCCGGTACTTGCTACGCGATTCCCACACCAAGTATCTCTGCCCAAAATCCTAACAACTTTCAGGGTTTTCGCAGTTCACTACAACAGAGTTCAACGACGCGGCTTTCTCTGACATCTCACACTCCTTCACTGCACTGCGCACAGCACGCGCTTCGCCCTGGCATGCTACTCACTCACATTTTCGATTCGAAGGCACTTCGCTCGTTTCCGAAAAACAGGTCGAGCACGCGCTGCAATATCGCCTTTGCCATGAGATACTACGGGCTGCCATATGTCACGATATACAGTAAACATGCGAAAATATCAACCGAGCCGCACAAGTCCCCAAACACAACAAAAGAAAGCAAAAAGTGTGCGACACTACAAAAAACGACAAGCTAATACAGAGGCCGCAGAAGGTGTTCCCTCTCTCATTCCCTCACACATCACAGACACAACAAAAGCGCGCGTCCTCGTCGAACAGGCCGACATCACCACGCTCCGAGTAGACGCCATTGTGAACGCAGCGAACACCTCTCTTCGCCCAGGGGGAGGCGTCTGCGGCGCGATTCATCAGGCAGCAGGCCCTGACCTCGCCGCAGCATGCGCCGGCCTGGGAAGCTGCCCCACAGGGAGCGCCCGCATCACGCAAGGCTACAACCTGCACGCACGCTTCGTGATCCATGCCACCGGCCCGGTATATCGCGGCGGAAAGCAAGGAGAAGCCAGTCTCCTTGCATCGTGTTACCGTGCCGCCCTCTCCCTATGCGATACCCACAACCTCACCAAGGTGGCGTTTCCCGCGATCAGCACAGGCATCTTCGGCTACCCACTGCAACCAGCCACAGAAATCGCAGTAGGAACGACCCTGTCCTGGTTACAGGAACATCAATTCCCAGAACTCGTCATCTTCTGCTGCTTTAGCGAAAAAAACGCGAAAACCTACCAGGAAATCCTCAAGATCTAAATTTTACAGCCCCTTTTCCCTTTGACACTCTATGGGGTAACACTCTATGGGGAAGATTCCCACTCGAGCCCACGAAGACCCCTCTCCCGACCACGTTCACTACCTCACCGGCCTTTTATGTTGTACATCACCCTGAAAAGCATCCGTGCTCGCTCTGTCCGGTTCGTCCTGACTGGTCTCGCGATCATGCTGAGCGTCGGATTGATGATGGGTACCTTCGTTTTGACGGAAACTGTCGGAAAAATCATCGATGGTCTGCTCGAAGAGAAGAACGAAGAAATCGACGTCATCGTGCAGGCCCCGAGCCTCGACCCGGAAAACAGTGCAAGTTCACGAGCCCTCCTCTCCGAAGACCTCGTGACACAAGTGCAAAAAATTACCGGCGTTGCCAGCGCTGAAGGGGTTGTTTTCGGGGTCAGCAAAATACTCGACACGCAGGGAAACGTAATAAACGAGTCACCCTGGCCCTTTTTCCCGGTCGTCTCATGGCCCGCCGCGGACGAGTTACGGCCTTTTGTCCTGGGTAAGGGAAGAGCGCCACAGGCGGGAAGAGAGTTCGTACTCGACAGGAAAACCGCACACGAACAGGGCTTCACACCGGGCGACACGGTGGAGCTTCTCATCGATGAAAAGCCAGTTCCCTTCGAGCTCGTAGGAGTGATCGATCTTGGCGAAGAAGCGGAACTCGCAGAAAACAGCCTGGTCTCTTTTCATCTCAGGACAACACAAAAACTTCTCGGCAAACCTGGCCAGGTCAACCTGATCCGCGTGGCAGCAGAAAACAGCATTTCGCAAGCGCAGCTCGCGCGGCAGCTTCGTCGTTCTCTTCCCGCAGAACTCGAAATCATCACCGGTGCAGAAGAGATATCCCGACAGCAAGCCCGTCTCCATGAACAGCTCCGTGTGTTCACCACGAGCCTTCTGGCTTTTGCGGGTATTGCCTTGTTTGTCGGGGCTTTCATGATCCACAACACTTTTTCCATCATGATTGCGCAACGCTCCCGCGAGCTGGCCCTCTTGCGTACTCTTGGTGCCACCCCACGCCAGATCCTCTCATCTGTCCTGCTCGAAAGCGGCACCGTCGCCCTCTTGTCCTCAGTAGCCGGGATCTTCTTCGGCATTTTTGTGGCCATCGGCCTGCAAAAACTCTTCAGCCTTTTCGGGGTCTCTCTTCCCAAAGGCCCTCTTGTGATCCGTCCGGCTTCTCTTGCAATAAGCTGTTGCACTGGGATTTTGGTCACGCTGATATCAGTTCTCGCTCCTGCCCGAAAAGGCGCCAAGGTCCCTCCGCTCCATGCATTACGCGCCACAACCAACACCACAACAACATCGTTTCGCACGCGCAACCGCAGCGGTTTGCTGTTCGGCGCAGGAGGAAGTGGCTTTCTTCTTTGGGGGTTGCTCAGTCGCACAGGAGAAAGCACAGAAAAAATCATCATGGTCTTGGTGGGAGCCGGCTGCATCTTTCTCGCGCTTATCCTCCTCAGTCCTCGTTTCGCACCGCCTCTCGCCCGCTTCGTAGGAGCACCCATTGCAAGAATTTTCCGCATAAACGGAGAAATTGCCAGAGCGAACGTCCTACGCGCTCCACACCGGACTGCCAGCACAATAATCGCGCTGATGATCGCGCTTGCCCTTGTCACAACGGTGAGCGTGCTGCTGCAGTCAATAAAAAACACAATTGCCGAAACGCTCACACAGGCAATAACCGCAAACTACGTCGTGTCCGACGAACGTCTCACCAGCACGATGAACCCCAACATTGCGCGCACACTTGCCGGCTTGTCGGGGATAGACGCAGCAGTACCATTACGCGCCAGACCGGGAGGCACTCATTGGCGGCTGAAAAAGGAGACACAAACTCTGGTAGGAGTGCAGCCGAACGGTCTCGATCGCGTGCTTGACCTCAGAGTCAAAAAAGGAAGAATTACAGACCTCGCGGACGGAGGTGTAGCAATCTCTGCGGCAGAAGCGAAGAAACGCGGCTGGTCCGTAGGAGAACAGATTCCTATGGAATTCTCGACCACAGGAATCCAACAAATCCGCGTCGAGGCCATTTTCAGCTCGAAAGGCGTCAGAGATCTTCTCGGCGACTATCTTCTTTCTCTGGTTGATTATGAACGCCACATCATCAACCAAACGGACATCATGCTCCTTCTCGCCCTCTCCGACGAGACTGCAGTACGCGCCATCGAAAATACGTTGGCTGCTTACCCCAGCCTCCAGCTCTTTACTCCCGACACCCTCACCGACAACTTGCAGGCGCAAGCAGATGAGCTACTCGCACTGGTCTCAACCCTGCTTGGCCTTGCCGTTTTCATCTCTCTGCTCGGAGTGGCAAATACTCTGGTGCTCTCCACGCTGGAACGCACCAGAGAAATCGCACTCTTGCGGGCAGTCGGAATGAATAAAAAACAGTTACGTATTAGCATCTTGGCAGAATCACTTATCATCACCCTGATGGGAACAATGCTCGGCATTCTTGCGGGGATGGGTCTTGGCTCGGCAATAAGTAAGGCCGCGACAGAACTCAGCGCTACAGGTATTCCCCTTCAAACAATTTCTCTCTTCGCGTTTTTTATTGCGGCAGCAGGAACAGCAGCAGCAATATTTCCCGCGCGCCACGCGGCCCAACTCGACATACTCACAGTCCTTGGCCAGGAATAAAAGAACTGGAAATCATCCCGGATTTCCGGGGAGACCAGTAAAAAATTCTCCATAAAAAAGAGAGAGGGGAAATATCAGCACAGCCTTTGAACTGCCCGAATACACATGCCCCTGTCACTTTTTACACGGACAAGGCCAGGCATTCTCATTGCAAGATCGGTCTCATTCATTTTTACTTGGTTCATTCTCGCAGTGATAGACAAGGGCGGTCATAGCGCTCTGGACATCGCGCATCACACGGCACGTTGCCCTCTTGTGCTGCCAGGAAACCAAAAAAACAGGAAGAAAAGAAAATCCCCACGCCTGCAAAAAATTATCACTCGTCAGAAATACTGTCCCCGCAAAACTTTCTTCAAGCCGGTATTCTTCTTCGATACGCGTAAAGGCATACCTCAGTCGGGTACGTAGACAACGCAAAGGAAGGACATCGCGCACCTCATCATGTAATATCAGAGGGACACCCCACACGCGCACACGCCAACGAGCGTGTTGACCTGGACACGGATACCCCTCAGGGACCTTCACCGGAACAGCTCCATCCCACTGCATTACCTGAGCAGGATCGACAAGAGCCTCCCACACGCGGTGCAGCGAAGCTCGGATTTCTACTGTCACTGTCACACGGCCAGTCTCCACAGCTCTATCTTTTCATTTTGAGCTAGCCCTATTGGGTTGAGATTTCCTTGCTCCCATTTTCATGTCCTGAAATCCTTCCGAGGAAATTGCTCCCCCTTCAGGGAAATAACGGAAAAGCCGGCATGCTACACGTGGAAAACCCACGATAGAGTCGCTGCGACGACAAACCCTCACAACACCTTTTGCCAGCTCATTCTCGTGTCCGCAGAAAAACCAGGAAAAGCAAACAGAGGAGTGGTGGGTGGCACCAGAATCACCACAGGGGTGGTACCCGGATCCGAAGAAACACGCCCCCTATAGATGGTGGGATGGCACTCGCTGGCACCCAGACACCAGCGTGACAAATCAGGCGAATCCCCCCAACTCAATGCAGCAAAACTCTGAACCACACGATCTTCCCCTAACCGACCCAAACAAAGCAACGTCTCCTGCGATCGAGGCGATTATCCCCGACCAGAAAAAAGCAGAAGAGGCCGGATGGGAGGGCATTGCCCGAGAAGGAGGCTCACCACAGATCCCTTCTTCTGACAACACCCATTGGACCGAGCCTTCCGCCACACAAACCGCAAAAGAAAGACAATTCCTGACAAATCCTAATCAACCCCACGAAAACACTAGCTGGACAGGAAATCCCGCACACACTGCCGCAGCTGCCTCAATATCCAACACGCACACGGACCTACCCCCGATCGACCAATTCAACATGCAAGAATTTCACCCGACCGAGAAAAAGCATGCTCTTTTCTCGGCAATAGCAACACGCTGGCAAACCATCTCTTCCCCCCTACAGATTTCCATTCTCCTGAGCGTGTCCGCGATTTTCCTTTTCAGTATCAACGCACTCGCCTTCTCATCCTCCAACTCTGCCAAAAACAACAACGCCACTTCTCTCAAGAATGGAGAGCGCGCGCTACCCGGAAACATATTCGCTTCTCACATTCCAGATGGCGACACAGCCGAAGTTATCAGAGTACTCAACGGTGGTACTTTCACTGCCCGCATACGCAATTCTGGGGATCTTGTGACTGTGCGCTTTCTGCTCGTGGATATTCCCACCCCAGACCAACCGAAAAAGTGTTACACAGAAGAAACTTTCGATTTCATCTCTACCCTCCTCCCAAACGGAACGATTGTTCGGCTCGTGCGCGCGAAACCAAACACACACCCAACAGAGCAGGTCAGCGCCCATGTTTATCTCACAGACGGCACATGGGTAAATGCCCGCATCATAAAAACAGGACATGCACAAGTCGCACGCAACACAACAAACAGCACCCACCTCAAAGAGTTTCAGAGCTTCCAAGCAAAAGCACGAGCGGAACGGACCGGTTTGTGGAGTACCTGCCTGAAAGACAGTTCAACCACACCAACCAGCACGACCACCACGACCACACTGCCTCCCACCACAACCACAACCACGCTGCCCACGACCACAACCACAACCACGCTGCCCACAACCACAACCAGCACAACCATGGTTCCTCCCATCACCACAGTCCCCTCCTCACTCGCCGGCAACGCACTCCCGAGCACAACCACGACCACGGCCCCTCCCACGACCACGGTTCCGATCAGCACGACCACGGTTCCGATCACAAGCACAACAGCAACCACAATCCCCTACGCACTCACCACCGACGCCCCCCCAAGCAGAACCACCACGACCACGGCCCCCTTCAGCACGACCACGGTTCCTCCTACAACTACATTCCCCTTCAGCACGACCACGGTTCCTCCCACCACCACAGTCGCCGGCAGCAGGTCGCCCCATACTTCTGCAGCCATAACAACACGCCCAATAACATGAAACAAACCTAAAACAGGAAATCCAAAGCAAAAGCCAGCAAGCACTATCTTGTATTCAGGTTCTTCTTCCCTTCCCGAAAACACAGGTGAAAGAAAAAGCCGCGTTTGTCTTTCGCCTTCTTTGTCAGAGAAGAAAAGCCGCGAGAAGCAAACAACCCGTAATACTTCCCATGCGTTACGCTTGTAGAAAGAACAAGTAGATACCTAATTTCTCATTAGGGAAACAAAGGGATGTTCGATGGCTCATGACAATTTTCGTCGCGTCGTCACAGGGCACAATGCTTCAGGAAAATCAATCATCGCAGAGGACGGACCGCCTGGAGTCAGTCTGGGACAAGGCGGTGTCGGACTTTTTGAAATGTGGGTCAACACACAACGGCCGGCAAACAACCTGGTGGAAGAAGGCCTTACCGCAGAAAAATTGCAACTGGAACCACCCCCTACCGGCGACCGGTTCCGCTTTTTTGGTGTAGCCCCTGAAAATCCCGATATTTCAACGGAGCAACTTGAGCAAATGACCGAAGCGGGTTTCGCTGCTATTGGAGCTGCGCACTGCCGCCCCGATACTTCGCGTCATCCAGCAATGCATCGCACAAAAACCATCGACTACATAATTGTGCTCTCTGGAAAAGTCACTCTCCTGCTCGATGACGATGAAACAGAGCTCGGACCATTCGATGTCGTCATTCAGCGCGGCACAAATCATGCCTGGATAAATAAAGGATCGGAACCCGCTTTGCTTGTGGCAGTGCTTATTGACGCTGATCCTTTGCCTGACAAAAAGGGTGCTTGAGAGACCTGGGCGGCAGTAAAAACTTCGGTTGACCCGCACCTCGCTCTTCAAAAAAACAGCAAACACGACCTATAGAAAAAGAGCAGGGAATTCTTCATGAGAAACGCCCTTTTTCTCGTGCTTCTTCATACCCTCCGACAAACACCTCATATCCTCTGGTAGCCTCTCAGTCCTGCCCGCACTCCTTCGTACGTCCTTTGCAGATACAGACCGCTCCTACCTCCGGTGTCCTCTCGTGGTTCCTGCTGGCTTTTCAGGCAGATTCGCGTCTCCTTAGCAGCCGTTTCCTAGGCTATTTATGGACTGGTCAAGCGCTTTTTTGTGTCTTCTCTCACCGCGAAAACCAAAAAAGCGCTTGAAACCGACCGAATTCAAGGTGCTCTCCTCTGAGGAAAACAACCTCAGAGGAGAGCACGAACATGCAAAAGCTCATTCGAAAAAAGCCGGCGCATTGCCCTTTTAGGATTCTGGCGAAACAATCGCCAAACATTGCCCTTTTAAGGTTCTGGCGAAACAATCGCCAAACATTGCCCTTTTAAGGTTCTGGCGAAACAATCGCCAAACATTGCCCTTTTAAAGTTCTGGCGAAACAATCGGGGGTGCGGCATCTTCAGCATCGTCTGTGCTGTCCGTAGTGTCTTCGTCCTGATCGAGGTCATTCTCTGGAGTATGGATATCGGTGGAATCAGCGATATCGATCAGAGGAATGGGCACAGGACTTTCTCCACTCAACCGAAATTCGTCAGATGAAGCAAAGCGTTGGAACAAAGCAGGTGCCCACCAGGCATTCTCACCCGTCAAAGCAGCAAGTGCAGGCATAAGCAAAAGCATGACTCCGCCTGCCACAAAGATGGCAGTCGCAGCACCTAAACCAACCTGGGCCAGAGTGAAAAGGTCTCCTAAAGCAAGGCCGGTATACACAATGCAAAGCAGCAAAGCTACAGAAAGTATAGCGCCCCCAGTACGGTGCAAAGCCGCCACGCTCACATGATGCGTCGCAATTATTGGCTCGTGTTCTACTCCCCCTTTGGACCGCAATTCGACCATCCGTCCCAGCAGGAAGACAACTATCTGCAAACTGGTCACTCCCACAACGAGCGGAACAAGAAGGATCGTCAAGATGTCAAGAGATAACACTGACTCGTATCCCCAACTTCCGGCAAAACGCCCCTTATCCAGCAAGAGAATCGTCACTCCGATACTGGAGTATACAGCTACAACAGCAACAGCAATCGCCAGAAAAGGCATGATCAGGGAAGTCGTAAGAAGAAAAATGAGCAGGCCCACAACCAAAGCGGTGAATACAACCAGGATGGGGAGCCGGTCGCTGAGATGGTCTTTAAAATCCACGAGTAAGGCTGTCGGACCACCAACAAGCATTTGAACAGGCAGATCAAGTGTCCGTACAGATCGAATAATCTCTTGGGCACCGGTGCCTTGGGTCGTCCCTACCTGGATAACATCGATAATAGTGCCATCGCCCGTCACGCCGAGCCGCGGCATTGCCGATTCTACTTCTTCCATTTCACCGAGTTCTTGCAGCACCATCTTGACTTCAGGCGAAGAAAGAGGAGCGGCAAGAAACACGTTGATGACTGGCATCGGAAGAGAAAAACGTTCTTGTATTGTTTCAATAAGACGGCGCGATTCACCAGGCGAATCCGGCATTACTTCCGGACCATTCAAACCAATAGTCGCACTCCGCAAAGGGATGATAAGCAGGAAGAAGAAAATCAACACGCCACTCGTCACGAGAAGAGCGCGATTTGCGAGAAGTTCGCCAAGCGAAAAGAAGCGACCGGCCTTCGTTGGGTTGAATTTTTTCACAAATCGCGAACGATGACCCCCAAGGGTCAAAGCAGCCGGAACAAAGGTCAGTGCCACGCCAGTTCCAAGCAAAGCGGCAGGAACACCTCCAAGAACAAGCGTCCGCAACAGCCCAACATCAAAAGTGATTGCCAGCAGGAGAAGGCAGAGAATAACCGCACCCCCTGCCATCACAACAGTCTTTCCCGCGGTGGCAACGGTTTTCGTTATCGCTGTTTCCACACTGTCAGGATGTCTCGCGATCTCCTCTCGAAAACGAAACAGGACAAGAAAAGAGGAGGCGAGCGTGACACCGATCCCGAGCACACCAACTCCACCGAGCACAAAAATCGGAAGATCTCCCACAAACTGCATAGACAAGAGAACAGCGGCAAGCCCTCCGGCTATAGCAATAAAGACACCGCCCCAGAGAAAGGAAGAGACAAAAAAACCTGACAACAGGGCGACGAGAAGAATAAGCAAAGGTAAAATAATCTTCGCGCTCGTCCACACGCTCGCAACGGCATCATCCACAAACTCATCGGGGAAAAGAAGAGAACCGCCGACAGAAATCTTTCCAACCGTCATACTACGCAGGCGTTCGCCTACTCGCTCGGCAAGTGTCACTGCATCCTCATCTGATAACCCATTTGAGATGTTGACCATGACGAGAGTGGCATTCCCATCCTCAGATACGAGCATGGGAAGAGGCGCTATGTAATAGTCAAGTGCGGATACCACACCCTCCATCACCATGATGTCAGCAACGGCAGCATTCACTTGCTCAGCCACGACCGGATCGTCCACATCGACCTCGTCGACAACGGCGATCACTTCTCCTTTGAGGCCGGCAACCTCTTTTATCTGTCGGTCAGCTCGGATTGCTTCAAACCGGTTGTCCGTAATGACTTCAGATGTTAAGCGACTCCACATTGGAGCAGCGGAAAACACTCCTGCCACAAAAATCGCCATCCAAGCAAGCAAAATCGCCTTCTTGTGACGGTAAACGACGCCTCCTAATGACCAGAACAAGCGTTTCTCCTCCTTCTAGAACTTTAAGGATTCTCTGTTATCAAATCCTGATCGAATATTCCTGGCTCTGATCAAATATTCCTGCGAGTAAAACGCTCGGTTGCAATAGATTCCATGATCATAACTTTTGCAAAAACAAAGCAGTTCATTTCGATATAAACTACGATTTTCGACAGAAATAATATGCACATACAAAGCAAAGGAACCGACCAAAATAAATATGAAAAAAGCCAAAGTCCATACGGCATAGCTTGCCATCCACCCGAAAAACGCATGAACGCGAGAAATTCCTGATGCAATGAACATAGAAATAGAAAAGAAATAGCAGGAATCTTTAGAAAACCCCTACTTATCAACCATATGTTGGCTCTTTGACGACTTTCATCAAGTCCATATTCCTACCAGCCACGTAAAAAATATGCAGGAAGAATATCTTCCGACCTACTCTTCTACCCATGTTGACGAGTATTCGATGGAAAATACCCACTAGTTTCCTAGCAATTCTCTGGATATATTTCCCCGATTACCCTATTCTACTTTCCGCATTTTCTCACGCCTCCACTCTTCCCCCTTCATGGAATCCACTTTTTGCCTGATTTTTTGTTGACGTTTTCCTCTCCAGCCAGAGGCATCTCCCTGCTTGTTTTCTGTTTTCTCCTTTAAATAAAGAGCTACCTGTCTCTTTTCAGAGAAATTTCTCTTCCAAGAGAACCAGCATTAGAGCACTATAGGCAAAGCAATCGAGAAAAAACACGAAAAATTTGTCCTCGTATTCGACAACCAATATCCCTACTCATTGGTAACAAAAATACTAGTGAGTAGGATTTTGCTCCTCCTCAAAAAGAACGTGAAAAAAATTATTTTCTCAACAATAAGAATCTCTTTCCCATAGGAAAAATCACGAAAACAAAAAAAAGTGACGATATCCAGCACAAATAGCTTTCTACTTGGGGCTCAAATACCGAGAATATCTATGCAGAATCGTATGCAAGCCAAAATAACAGGTCTTTCCCAAAAACTATAAACACCAAAAAACGCATCGTTTTTCAGATTTTTCATACAATAAATTGCTTCTCTAGCAGATTCGGTAGTGAGACAGATAGAACACTGATTCCATCTATACAGTTCACTCGAAAAAACACCATACGTGAAACATTTAATAATAAAAAGAACACTTTTCGAATCGAAAAACATACCCTCATAGAGCTCAAGACAAATCTAAAATAGCCACTCTATATCACAAAACAAAAAATCTACACAATACCTCTAGTTAAGAAGTGATCAAAATAATGATCACACAATCTCAGTAAAAAAGAACTGCACAACAATAAAAGCCTGTAATAGACAAACAGGAAAAAATGTGCCTAGGTAAACCCATCTCATTTCATTCCACCTGAGCTTTTTCCCAGGAAGTCTCACAAGCTAATTCGTTGGAAAGATAGCCGCCTTCTCCAAATCTAAAGAAAAAAATCACTCCACACTTCAAAAAAAGCACAGCAAAGCAGAAGCACTATACACCGGCAACAGACTTGCAGCGAGAAAAATATCCTGTGGCATGATGCAACAAAACCCTGCCAAGGCCCTACCAGATAAGATAGAACTTACTTTCACACTTACAAAGATTTTTCCCTGAAAAACCTAGAGATCAGCTGTCTTGCTGGAATAAATTTCCCTAAACACCAGAGAAAACCTGTTCCTTTTTAGAGATAATCAAGGAAAGCATCTACAAATCTCACAGGCCAACAGAGAAGAGAACGGAAGAAAAAAATATCGTTCGATACAGAAAAAAATCCATACTATTGAGTATGAAACATGCATACGGGTGGAGAAAGCCTGCTTCACACGGAGGTTGCCTGCATTCCCCCTTGACTTCCCGGGATCACATCACAACACGGTATCCAGGCAACCCACCAACGGCATATGCCCCAGAAGGTGAGAAATTCACTGCTGCGGACAACCCTTTTTTGGCAAAAGCAAAGCTCAGAAACAGCCAGAAAACTTTCCAAAAATCTCTCTTTGCAGAAATTTCCTATTTATCTTTTTCATCCTTGCTCCTGGCAAACGTCTCCTCTAACACCCACCTCATCCAATATCCATTTACCACGTTTTTTTCTGGTTTTTCTTTCCAGTGGTCTCAAAAGCATTTACCACCCATCCTCCCAGCAAAAGCATTGCAAGAAATATCGCCAGAGGCAGATAGAAAACACAGCACACAAGAACGAGGAAGAAACATAGGTTACCTGAACGCTTCTTCTCTTTTTTAGAATCAGCCATCACACCACCGCCCTATCTTAAATACACAAATCTCTTAACCTGCTGTATCCCACAGAAAAACTCATCAGAAGCACATCGAAAAAATACATCTCACGCGCGAAAAAACATGATGCACACGTATCCAACGAAGGAAAAGTATCTTTAAATTAGTACTCAAGGAAAATCTCAGCACACAAACAACACATGAATAAAGATCAAATTATCGAACAACTATTTTGATCCAATCATCAGATTGCCCATAAAAAATTTTCATATTCCATCTAAAGAAAACGCAACACGCAATACGCAACACTGCATTATCGCAGATCACACCCCATATTATTGCGAATAAAGAGCACTTATTTCTATACGAAAATAAAAATATACTACGCAAAAAAATGGATTGTATACAGATACAAAAAGAAATACAAAGAAGCTTTTAAAACTTTTTTTGCCAGTTCAAAGAAAAAATTCCTTCTCCTTCGTAGAGAAAAAGACTCTCTCTTCTCTTCTGAATTAGCCTGCAAACTGTCGAAAGTTCTGTTTTTTTCTATTCGAACTAGGCAAAAAAAATACCGGAAAATAAGAATAAATAGCGCCCTATATCGTCTTTTACAAAAAATTCAAGAACTATATTCTAGAACATTTCCAGATATATCCAAGCCTCTTGGATTCTCGTCACACTAGATACATCCACCACAGACATCTCAACCTGGTGAAGTCGTCAGACAGACCTCTGGGACTCTCAAAACCTACACAGAACTGCTGTTTGCTCGCTCTTTCCGCGGTAGAGAAGTTTCTTACAAGAGAAGAAATACCTAGGAACATCTCACTAGGCAACATCAGGACCGAGACGAACGAGAAAATCAGCAACCTCTTCTACAAAAATATTCATGCCGAGTGCCACCGCTTCCCTACGTGCACCCAACGCCATGTGACGCGCCTGCGTCACATTCCCGAGCTGCTGCAGAGCACAAGCCGTATCAAACTGCAGACGAGCGCACATGGGTCTTCCAGGACCAGCACTTGCTCGAGCCAAGGCAAAATTTTCCAAGGCAGCAGTAAAATCATTCGCCCCTAATGCAGCAAGACCCCGATAGCGAGCCAAAGGCCCCAGCAGCACACCGGGCCAGCCAATCATCACGATCTGATCGGGTTCCATTTTCAGAAAAGAATAAATACCTTCAGAGAGACGAACAAGTTCCTCTGACTCAGGAAAATGCCCACGGAGCTTGGTACATGTCTCCGCCAAAAAAGCGAGTCTCCCCAAGCGAAAAGGCCCTTTCTGATAGTCGCGGAATTTGCCTGACGCATCCAAAAGACTGAGCAGTTGTGCATACGAATCTGCTATATCGCCACATTCCACACGAAACAGCCGTCTGGCCGCCTCCCACATTTCGATAGTCCCAATGTCCATGAAGCGTGCACCTGCATTGGCAATCATTCCAAGCAGTGCAGAACGATTCCCTGTACCTCTCGCTATCGCCATTATCTGTGTAACAGAGGAAAGCGCTGCAAACGGTCCGAGCACACGCAGAATCTCGTCATAGCTCAACGAATGTTCAAGCGTCTCCCATTTTCCCTCGTAAATCTCCAGCATGGCATGAGACATTCGGTTCTCGAGCAAATACTCTTGTGCACTCGTGCGTCCAGCTACAGCCTGATGCAACCTGAGTTCTGACTTCGCACCCTCAAATCTTCCCAACACAACCAAGTCCAAGAAACGGGCGATCCGGGCCGATGCAATACGGTCAGGAGAGTTCTCCCTTTGCGCGAAGTCAAGCGCTGCCGTCGAACGCTGAAAAGTGCTTTCAGGATCATCAACTCCGAAGAGAGCAAAACGAATCGACAGAAAAGCAGATGCTCTTTCTCCTAAGTCGACAAGGTCACTCGCGGCTTCATCAGCAGCATGCGCAAGGGCAATTTTCCGAGAGACTGCCGCTGGGTCTCGATCGAGTATCCGCTCTGCCAAAGAAGCCTGGATACGTGCCCTGTAACGGCGAGAAGACCACAAGCTACACAAACAGTACTCCAGAGCAGTATTAATACGCTCATATTCCTCACCCGGATCCCAAGTGATTCTCGCAAGACGCAGCAAAATCTCGCTCTGCTCTTCCACCTGTTCTGCCGTCTGCACGGTGCGCAATGCCTCCCAATAGGAATGGCGCGCTTTTTTCCATTCTCCAAGCTGTTGCTGCATTTCTCCCAGGTCTGTCAACACCTGTGTAGAGAGAAAAGGCACAGAAAAGGCGAGGCAGTGTTCTAAAAATTTCAGAGCGTCTGCATACTCATGCCGGTCAGCACAACTGCGCGCTGCCTTAAGCTGAACAGAGACAATACGTTCCTCGTCAAGATAAGCCGGACCGGCTTTTATTGCATGATCAGCAAGATAAAACAATAAAGCCCGGTCCGTCTCACCTGCGTTTTCAAAGTCTTCCAAGCGATCTTGCAACACAAGAAAAGCCTGCGCTCGCATACCCGGCGTGTCTTCTCCCAAGGCAAGAAGTGTTTCTTTCCACAACGCATGGACAAACCAAAACTCACCGCTGTGGCCATGGATCACCCGCTCGCGCACCGCTTCATCCTCAAGCAGTGCGCGAAAAACTGCTGAGGTGAGTCCCCGCAAAATCGCCGCCCGCTCAGTGTCGATCCGCATCCCAGGAGACACAAGAGCAGCTGCTTCCAAAGCAACACGTACATCTTTTGGTACCCGACGGAGGACAGGGGCTAAAAGTTCGTGGAGTCCAGTGTTTCGAGCGACCCCTTCTGCTCGCAGCGGGAGGTCCGTCACTACATCGCCCCCGTAGGCAGTCAGGACAAGAGGGATCCCGGCGCTGATCTTTTTCGCCTGATGCACACGCCTCACGTCGGGAACAATCCCGAGCACTTTGTCGAGATAGTCAACCATTTCATTATCGTCAAAGGGAGCGAGTTGTATGTGAGAACACGAGGCCGAAACAAGGTCATTCTCAGTAATCGAAGACTCGAGACAATTGCGCAAAAGATTGTCTGATGCAAGCTCTTCGTCGCGTAAAGTCGCGATAATGCCCAAGCAGGTATCGGAAAAAAGCCGCTGCAGCTCGATCAGAGTAGCGCATGCATCGATGCCCATCTCATGCACATTCTCCAAAACAATAATAAGCGGATTTTTCGCGCTCGCGTACTCAACAAGAGGAAAGAGGTCTCGTGCAAGTTGGCGTCCTGTCGTGACAGAAACCTGCTCAGCAAGAGCGGAATCAGTATCCCCACGATATGCGACATGGTCTTTGTCGCCGAGTAAAAAGCCGCGAATGGCAGGAGCACGCTCTACCAAAGAAGGCTGCACATCTGCCTGAAAAAGTGCTTGTTCCCACACCGGACGAAAAATCCGATGCCACACGTCATATCCGGCAAGACCTTCAGCAATATCGACCATGCCCCAAAGATCAATGCCTCTCGCTCTCGCATCAGGGCAAAGCGATTCCGTGAAAACCGTCTTCCCCACTCCCGCGACTCCGGTGATAAGAAGTAATCCGCCCTGCCCACGACGCACACCATCAAGAAATCGCTGTCCCTGTGCAAGAGCTCGTTGTCTGCCGACCAAGGCCGGTGGTCGTCGGTCACCCCGCTCGTAGAATTCCGCTAATGGGATATAACGGGCCGGATCTTCCGGGTTCTCCGTAAAATTTTGGATTCTGCGATCTGCATACCATTGCACAGCTTCATGCGCCCAAGTGTATAAGCGAACATGATATGCTCCTTGTTCCACCGACAGTTTTCTTGCTGCCCAATCTTGCTTCCAGGCGTGCAACGCGTCCCAGGCAACTCCGGGAAGTCCCACACGCAACAAGTAGATAATATTGACAAACTGCAGTCTTGCTGCATCGGGCACCTCATGGCACCAGCCCGCAAAACGGCTGCCAAACTCCAGCGGCGCATTTCTTCCCATCCCAAGCCATACTTGGGCAGCATGCTGGAGAAAGGCACGACGTGTCCGGAGCAAATCCTCAAGACGGCGCTCCATCCGCTCGAACAAGAAAGTCGCAAGATTCTTCTCGTCAGTAAGAAGACGGGATAAGTCCAGGCTCGTCGCATCCCCCGCCGACCAAACCACATCAGCAGAGGCAAACTCTTCCAGGGCTTGCAGTGCGTTCCCATGTGAAGCTGCCTGCTGCCCTGCTTTGTAGTGCTCCTCAAACAGATCAGCGTCAACAACCACCATTTCTGAAAAGCCATATGATGGACCAGAACGAATAAGTTTTGCCCCACAAGCTTCCCGGCATTTCCTATTCAACCGAGAAATCGCCTGAGAAATAATGCGCGAGTCCATCCGCAAGGCTTCCTGGAGATCCTGCATCGTGACTTCGTGACGCGGAATACTCAGCGCAAGGGCTGCGACAAGAAAGCGCTCCGTGCGTCCCAGCCGTTCCAATTCGTGTCCGTCAGCCCGCACCCCAATTAGCCCGGTGACCATCACTTCGATCATGCTCGCTACTCCCACAACACAAAAAACCAGATGACCTTGCACACATCAACTTCATATGCACAAGCAATACCCACACATGCAACGCGTATTCTCTTTCAGGAAAACACGCGGTCATCAAAAGAAAACAAAAACAATAGTACTTGTACAGGTAGAATTTAGCGCTTCGTGAAACCGGTTATATGCAAGTCTCACACTTCCTCTTGTCTGAAAACATCACATTCAAACAGGGACTTTCACTCAAGGTCATAGGATATTTACGACAAAAAGAAGTTTAAACAACAAGCTTCCTTACACATTTTCACACCGCGCCCTCTCTCGATCAGGCCACATTTCCTCTTTCTCGTTCCAAACAAAACAGAAACGCAGCAGCAGACAAACCCAACCCAGAAAAAAACTGCCCGCTGCACAGACATCGACACACCCGACCTTTCCTACAGAATACCCCCCCAGAACACCCCTCTTACTTAACACACTTTTCACGAAAAAGACTCGATTACCACAAACAACACCAACCTTTTCCCTTCAAGTTTCCTTTGAGTTCCGCTCAAGTTTCCTTCGAGTTCTCAGCCCACTCCCTCTTCGCACATTCCCTACGCTCTCATTATCAAAAAGAATCACAAGCAGCATAAAAAATCCGAAAAGTGGTCGCCAATGACTTCTCGAGGGTTTCTCTTCCCGCTTCCTTAACCACAAAAGAAAGCAGTTCCCTACTCCTTTTGACTGTCAATATTGCGACGACACAGCCTCATAAAACAGACAGAGACTACACACTCCCCCATAACAGCCTATTATCTGATTAACTAAATATATTCCTCAGTTCCTGACAATCTGCTCGGGTGGGTCCGAAAAGCTAAAGAACATAAGCGAACTACCAATGGGGGAAAGCATCGTCTCAAGACGAGACGTCGCTTTCCTTTCGTACAGGCACATGATGCACAACAAGTGCACAACTTCCAAGGGTGGGAAAATGACCAGGCAAGCAAATCTGTCGCACAAAAAACCCTCACAAAAGACAATGTGGAAAACGCGACTCCAACAACTTCGCTCTCATCTCAGGCACCCTCTGGCCATGATGTTCCCTCACCTCAATCCATCATGTCCGCACACCACAAACATGACAGCAGGGCAAGTGCCCTCCATCAGGTCTTACGATCACACAAATCCCAACAACAGCAATCCGTCCGCATTTACTTCCCGGAAGAGGGTTCATTCTTTTTTTCCGCAAAAGTCTCCCGCAGCTCCGGCAGCCTCTTTGACATCCGATCTGAACTCTGCCCCCAAGATCCTGCCTGCAGTAGACCGCACAACACCCCACCTGCCCAACACGAATATCTCAAGAAAATTGGCCGCACACACAACCCCCTATCACCCCAATGCGCTGTATTCTCCACACAAGAACAGTATGCCGTATTCCTCCGTTCTTCCCGACAGTTCCTCTCCCCGCCACACAACGGGAAACACCGACCCAATGCTCCCCCCGCCTCCACAAGATCCAAACCAGACAAACTCCTTTGTGCCTGCACCAGGAATGAGGTTGCTCTCACCAGAAGGCACCGAAAACACGGTGTACTCTCACGACTTTTCCCCACAAGACCTCCCTCCGGTCTACGAGCCCATCACAACGCCTTACCAGGAAGACAAAACCCCACACCGAGTTTGGCCTGCCCATATGCTTCCCTACCCCAACGAAAATGACAGTTCCGCTTCGCAGCACACAACCCACGGCTTACCACCAGCCGAACCTACAGAGGCGCCTTCTTCTCGTTCTACCCCAAAACTTCCTGAAACCCCTATCACGCCCGATCAGAACAATACTGCCTGTACAACCTTTCTTCCGGTCGCCAGACCAACCCCAACAACTCCGCGAAAGCGACAGTACACCCCTTTGCCGCCGGTAGCGCCTGCTCCCGATTGACCCCAAAATCCATAACACCACACAATAGACATCATTCCGCAAACAGCAAGCCTCACCATGACGTACAGCAACATAACCTTATTATTGCGGACAACAAGGCTCTCCTATTTCCGGCAAAGCCGGTGCCAACTTCACACACCACGACTCGCTGTTCTCCCCCAGCAGAACAACCAACTCGAAGGACTCAAAGGATGAGCAGGCAAGTAAACCCGGCTCCCGAAGAAAGCATTCAGGCGCTCCTGCAAAAGATCCGTTCACTCACTACTCCCGCCGATATGGAACGGCGAGCGCTCTTTTGCCGGCACGCCCTCGACCTACTCCCACCGAACAGCAACACCACACTCGAGGCAGTGCTACGCACGGAACTCGCGCACAGCTATCTACAACATCCAGAAGACCAGGCAAAAAACGTCGAAAAAGCCCTCCAGCACTATTCCCGGGTGCTCGATACCTGGACACAACAGGAAACGCCCCAGGAATGGGCAGGACTACAACATCATCTCGGGAACGCGTATCTTGACCGTCATGAGGGAGACCCCTCTGACAATATCGAGACGGCTATCGTGTATTTCACACAAGCCCTCTCAGTCTGGACATACGAAACCGCTCCCCAAGAGTGGGCCGCCGTCCAGTACAGCCTCGGCAATGCCTACAAAAAACGCAGCAACGGGGGCAACATCGAGGACAGCGAGGCTGCCCTCGAGTCCTATGCGAATACCCTGAGCATCTGGACACGAGACTCCAACCCCACAAACTGGGCCAAAGCCCAACACAACCTCGGCATACTTTACGCGGAACGCTCGCAAGGCAACCGAGATCAAAATATCGAGACCGCCATTACCTGCTATTGCGATGCTCTTACTGTCTGGACCTTTTCCAGCGATCCTTCCAACTGGGCCACTTCCCAACAAAACCTGGGAAATGCCTATATGGGACGAAGATCGCACAACCATTCCGAGAATATCGAAACCGCCATCAAGTGCTACACCAACACTCTGGCCGTCTGGACTCCCGAAACTGCCCCACAACAATGGGCCACAAGCCAGCACAACCTCGGCACGACCTATAGAAAGCGTGACGCCGGCCACAAAGCTGACAACATCGAACAAGCGATCCACCATTACAATCGCGCCCTCACCATCTGGACACGAGAAACTTCTCCCTATTACTGGGCCACAACACAAAACAATCTAGGAGCAACCTACATCACCCGCATTCGTGGTCAACAGGCAGATAATATTGCAATGGCAATGCAATATCAAAAAAACGCACTCACTGTCTGGACACGCAGTGCAACCCCCCAACACTGGGCGACTACCCAGCACAACCTCGGCACCGCCTACAAAGAACAGAAAGATGAAAGCTGGGCAGACAATATCGAAACCGGGATCCATCACTACAACCAAGCCCTCACTGTCTGGACTCCAGAAACCTCCCCCCACCAATGGGCAACCGCACAACACAACCTCGGCACGACATATCAGTTACGCGTGCATGGCGAGAAGACCCACAACCTCGCACTCGCTATCCAGCATTTAGAACAAGCTCTTACCGTCTGGACTCCAGAGGCATTCCCCCACCAATGGGCAACCACTCAACACGATATCGGCACAGTTTGCCTCGATTATCTTCAGGACAATCAGGCCGACAATATCGAAACCGGGATCCATCACTACAACCAAGCCCTCACTGTCTGGACTCCAGAAACCTCCCCCCACCAATGGGCAACCGCACAACACGATATCGGATCCGCGTACCTTCGGCGTATCCGCAGTAACCAGGCCGGCAATATCGAAACTGCCATCAGTTATTACAACGCTGCGCTTCACATTTGGACACGAGAAACATCCCCGTATCAATGGGCAACCACTCAGCACAATCTCGCCACTGCCTACAGGCTAAAAAAAGCCGACAACTCGGCGGAAAACCTCGAAATCGCGATCCACCATTACAACCACGCCCTTACGATTTGGAACGATCGCACGAACCCCCACGAATGGGCCAATGTACAGGCCGGTCTTGGTGCCGTCTACACAGACCGTTTGCGCGGAGAACAGGCAGAAAACACGAACACCGCCATTCGTCACTGGAAGAACACCCTTGACATCTGGACACAAGACAGTTTTCCCGTGCAGTGGGCAAACAGCCGGCATGGTCTCGGCCTGTTGTACAGCCGGCGTGAAGAAGGCGCGCACCCAGAAAACCTCGCACAAGCTGTGCAACACTACACCCTGGCACTCAGTGTCCGCTCACCACACAGTTTTCCCCACACTTGCCTCGAAACGGCACGCAAGCTCACAGAAATTGCAGAGGAAATTGAAGACTGGGAGTCTGCGCAATACGGACACGAACAGATAGAGGTTGCTGGACGCATCGCTTATCTGATGTCCCTCGACGCGCAGAGATCAGCCGGCCCAACCGAATCAGACTATGTGCACCATGCCCTTTCTCTTCTTCATACAGAGGAAAACAGCCCCACGCACAGCATGCTCTTATTAGAAAAAGGCCGCATCCACGCGACTCGTTCCTCCCTCGGACAAGATGCAGACGACCTCACCAAAGCATCCCAGGCCAATCCCCAAATTTTCCACGCATACACACAAGCCCAACACAAGCTGCGACAGTTACAAGAGCAACAGACACCGGCAACACTCCCGGCAGAGGAGGACAGTACCCCTGTCCCAGACCACGAAAAGCGTCGCACGCGAGAGGAAAAAAGTAAAAAAGCCCATGCCGAGCTCATGGTCGCTGTCGAACATGTCAGACAAATCAACGGCCTCGAGAATTTTCTCAAGCCCCCCGTTTTCCCAGACTGTAACCTGGCCATCCTCCCTCACCATCCTCTCGTTTATCTTGCTTTGACTGACCGGGACAGCATGATTTTTCTCGCACACCGCGAGACAAGCCTCGACTCTCCAGAAGTCGAAAGACTGACACCCCCCCACAATCTCCAAGAAACATTGACAAGCAAAAGCTTGGAAAATGCGTTCCCTATGGACAAAGAAGCCGGCACGAACCGGCAAACTCTCCAGACACAAGAAACCGACAACATCGATCGCGCGCTTGACCAGCTTCTCCCCCTTCTCGGCTCCTCCTTTGCGGGCCCCTTGGCCACACGCCTTCGCGCCCTCGGCGCAAAGGCGGCCGTGATCGTGCCATGCGGGAAACTCGGTTTTCTTCCCTTGCACGCAGCCCCCTATACAGACGGGGAAGGCAATACCTGCTGCCTGCTCGACGAATTCGAGATCTCCTACATACCATCGGCACGCAGCCTCAACGCAGCACGGGCACGCCTCGCACAACTACCCGAACGTCCCCTGCTCCTCGCGGGGGCAGCGAGCCCCTTTCCCAGTTCATCGCCCTCTTTTTTCACCAAGGCAGAACTTCAAGAAGTTGCCTCTCGCACAGAGAGCACCACCCCTGATCAGCTTCTCACCGAAGCAAGCGTCACAAAAAATGCACTGTACGATGCTGCCAAAAACGCGTCACATATCCACCTGGCCTGTCCCGGCACCCTCCACAGTGACACCCCGCTCGCGTCAGGTATAGATCTTGCACATGCAGACTCTCTTACCGCGCAAGACCTTCTCATGGACCGGCCCTTCGCAAACGCCCGTCTCGTGGTGACCTCCGCCTGGAAAAGCGCACAGCCAGGCTGCTCGATTCCCTCCTGCGATCCGTTTCTCTTCTCCGCAAGTATGTTGGAAACAGGCGTCCCTGGAATCACTACTTCTCTCTGGCCTGTTGACGACATCTCTACTTTGCTGTTTATGCGCTGGTTCTACCTCTATCACACAAACAAAATATCCCCAGAAAAAGAACCCAGCGCCAAGCAGGAGAACAGCCTGAAATCAGAAGTTTCCGCACCGCAAACTTCACAAACGGAGAACTCCTCTTCGTCCTCATCCTCTGATTCTCTTCCGGAAAATGCGCCCGTTCCGGAAATTCCTGCGCAGACTCCGGCAAGCGCTCTTCGCTATGCCCAACGAAAGCTCTCCCAGATCACTGCGCAAGAACTCGCCACGCTCATTCAGGAAAGTCCAGAACTCAAAGAAGCCATACGCATTGCAGTCGAGCGCATGCCACTTGAAACTGCAGTAGCACAAGCTGAGCGCCTCAACCTACGCGTTCCGGACGATCGCCCTTTCGCCCGCCCTCGATTCTGGGCACCTTGCCTCCATGTAGGTATCTGAATAGATACCTACAGAATGGGCAGACCGCCGCATTCCCGCCGGCGCGCAACCTTGCAAAAAACCTTGCAAAAAACCAGAAAAGATACAGGGCCCCGCAAGGGCGACCTCAATAAACTGCTGCTCGGCTTGTGAGGCAACACTTGAGTTCTTCGCACGGCACACTTGCGAAATCATGCTCCCTTGCCCGCCAATCACCATGTGCCAGATGCTGCGTTGTCCGGAGCCTTGCTGCTGCTTCCCTCCCACAAGATACGCCCATGCGGAGACCACTTTCTGTTTCGTCTCGAGAACTGCTCGGCCTACCCCGCGCTTTCCCACAATCCCAACCCATCTGACAATCCGGCCATCGTGCTGAAAAGAAGTGTCAGGGGAACATCTCCTATCCATACACAGCTTTTCGACAAAAATAATCACCAGTACTCGACAATTTGCAAAAGACCGCGGAGAAGGCCAAAACTCTTTCCGAAAGAGCCGAACAGCGACGAACAGCGACGAACAGCAATAAAGACAGCAGAACAGGGAAACCGGCAACAACCTACATCGAAAAAACTCGCAAATCAGCAGAATTTCTGGAGAGCCCTGCTGACCCCAAGGAAGGAAAATCCATGAGAAAAGGCACACTTGCCCTTGGATGGGTCCCGGTCCTCACGGCCTTTGCGCTTGTGCTCCCGGCCAAAGCCTCGGAAACTTTTCCGACTCTCATTTCCACAGCCGCAGTCACACCTTCGGAGACCCACTCTCCACTCCCTCCCCCAGACGAAACCCCACCCAGCCCCGGGTTATATCTTTCCGGATGCGAATTTTCTTCCGGGAACCCCGAAAACAACCCTGCCCTTCCTGCGCCATCGAGTGCATGGCAAGAAGGGGCCGCCACACAACAAGTAGACATCTTTCTCCCAAACCGCCTGCTACCTCTCTCCCTCCGTCTCATGATCACTTTCCGTTACAACGGCACCCATCTCGATAGCCTCTGCGATACCATCGCAAGCATCGACAATGAAACTCCCGATAACACCTGGCATGCAGTGCAAGCCAGCGGCCGTTCTGCCTTCTTCCCCTGGAAACAAAATCCCGCAGGCGCCTTTGAGATTTATGCAGAAGGCCGCTTCAGCAACGAGCCCACTTCACCGAGCGAAGAACGCATACTCTGGGCAAGAATCCGCGTTTTTTCCGACGGCACTCATGAGGGCTCCCATGGGGAAACCTCCGAGAGCGACTTTGACTGAGCACAGCCCCATCTGCAAAACAAAAAAGCGATAAAATTTCGCAGGCAAACTTCTGTTCTCTGCCCTTGCCCTAGCCCTCACGGGGAGCGGCACGGTTGATCTCAGGAGCGACCACTGCAGCTTTCACAACAGGAATATCTTTGTCTTGAAGAGGAGACATCCACTTTTTCCGTTGCAGGGCGGCCTCCACATAAGGTGCGAGCTCCGCGGTTTTTTCGGCTTCACATTGTGTCGCTTCGGCAGCAAATTCAGGCATGACTTCACGCGCAAAAAGCTCAAGAGCTTGGCAAATATGGTCATGACGATTTTTCCCGGCCTGCTGCAAGAAAATGATCTGGTCCACGCCGGCATCACGATATGTTCGCAGGTGCACACGCATATCATCAGGTGTACCGATGCCGGTCCCGCTGTGTTCTCCTGCTTCAGCTTGGGCAACGATTTCGGCAGTACGGTTCCCACGCAACTCTTGAAAATCCTTCCACAAGGTAGTACGACCAGGGACAGCATCCTGCACTACGAGCGCACGCACCGCGTAGAAAAAGAATTCAAAACCCTCAAGACCACGACGCACGGCCTCGGCCCGGTCCTCGTGTATTGAAAAATTTGACACCATCGCAATATTGGGGTTCACCGTATGGCCGATGGGAACGCACTCTTCGCTCCTGATGATGTCGTAATAGATTTTGCTCCAATTCTTGGCCTCTTCAGGGTCCACAAAACTGAAGGCCAGCGCGCCAAGACCATTGCGCGCCGCGACTCGGATCGTGTCTCGGTTCGTGCACGCCATCCACATCGGAGGGTGCGGTTTCTGCAAGGGTTTCGGAATGACATTGCGACAAGGCATCGAGAAAAACTCGCCCTCATAGCCAGGATAAGGGTCGAGAACCAGCATGTGCGCAATCTGCTCCGCGGCTTCCAGCGCCATTGCCCGCTTACTCTTCGCGGGAATACCGAATGCGTGCAGCTCCATGCGGGTGGCACCTTCGCCAATACCGAAATCCACTCGCCCATTGGAGAGTAGATCCAGCGTGGCCAGGCCCTCGGCAGTCCGCGCAGGATGGTTATAGTTTGGGATGACCTGACGGATACCGTGCCCAAGTCGGATCCGCTCTGTCCGCCCCGCGGCAACAGCCAAAAAAACCTCCGGCGCTGAAGAGTGAGAGTACTCGTCCAAAAAATGGTGTTCGACTTCCCATGCGTAATCGAAACCAAGCTGATCGGCAAGCACAACTTGCTCCATCGCCTCATGGAACAAGCGGTACTCATCCCCCTCTTCCCAGGGTTTGGGCAACTGCAGCTCGTAAAACACGCCAAACCTCATCGGCCGGCCCCCTTCGCCTCAACTCTGCCGAGAGCATCCCTCCGGCGCATTTCTCCCTGCACACCGTACCCTGCAACGGGAAAAACAGAAAAAAGTCCTGTTTGCCCAGGGGCACATCAACTCATTTTTTGACCTAGCCCCCACTCCACACGCCGGCAAATTCCCACTTTCCCAAGCATTTGCAAACATCTGCCTCAATGTCTGCTCCAAGGACTTTGGACTCTGGAAATCACCCCAACATGACAAGAATATGAAACCAGTAAAACTGGTACGCCCGTCGAGAGGCGCCATCCAAGGAACTCAGGGAAAGAGGAAGAAATGTCCAACATGCCACGTATTCTCATCTCATTCTCCTCAAAAACGCATGGAACAGCCGAAATTGCCACATGGATCGCGGATACTTTGCGCTCTCGCAATTGCGAGGTCATACTGCAAGAGGCCGGCAAAACACCCGATCTGCCAGAACATGATGTCGCGATCATAGGAAGTGCTCTCTATTCAGGGAGATGGCAACGCCACCCAGTACGTTTGCTCCGTCAAATGGTCAAAATAGCTGCTCCACAGGCGGTATGGCTCTTTCACAGTGGACCATTAGGCGACGAGAACGCCCACCAACCGATGCCTCTTCCGAAAAATGTGCGCGTCCTTGCCGACCAGCTTCAGCTGCAGGATGTCGCAACCTTCGGAGGCCGTCTCCCCGAAAAAGCTCCTGGCCTGCTTCGCCTGCTCATCAGGCGGGCAAGCAAGCCCGGGGACTGGCGCGATCCCCAACAAGTCACCGCTTGGGCCCACAAAATCGCCGATACAGTAACGAGCCCCACTCCGCACACCAACGGCCAACAGGCATCATAACTTCCGGAAAACACCAGCAGAAACATGGGCAGCAGCACTTGGAGAACAGGAAGGAAAACCAAAAACAACACATGATCTACAAGTACAGATCGTGCAAAAAAAGCCCGATCGGTAGGAACAGAGCAACTTCCCTGTAAAAAGGAAAGGAAAAAAGACACAGGCAAGAGAAGCCGAGACCAGGCAAGAGAAGCCGAGACACTGCAAAAACAGCACGACCTTCAGCCTGTTTTTTTCACCAGCTCACAAGGCCCATAAAAAACGCATCACACGGATTTTGGCACCACGGAAATAATCCGCCCATCGCTCATCTCGATCACACGATCAGCTTGCTCTGCCACCCCAGGGTCATTCGTGACAACCAAAAGAGTACGTCCTTCTTCCACGGTGCACTGCAGGAGAAGACGCATCACCGCCCCCCCGGTGGCAACATCCAAGTTCGCAGTAGGTTCGTCCGCCAACACCAACATAGGGTCAAACATCAGGGAACGGGCAATGGCAACACGCTGCATCTCCCCAAGAGAAAGAGTACTGGCCCGAGAAGAAGCCCGATGGGAGAGGCCGACTTTGGCCAGAAGCGTGCGCACGCAGTCACGGGAGGCCTCCAATGGAATACCATCGAGCAATTTGCCAAGACAGACATTCTCTGCTGCCGTGAGCGAAGAAACCAGCTGAAAAAATTGAAAGAGAAAGCCGATCCGGTGATGGCGCAGATCTCTGAGATCATCCTCTGACATCTTGGCGATATCGCAACCATTCACGCGCACTACCCCATTTGTCAGGGAGTCAAGACCTCCCGCGCAATGGAGGAGCGTGCTTTTCCCGGACCCACTTTGCCCGACTATGCACACGAACTCTCCTTGGGTCACACGCAAGGAAACCCCGTCGAGCGCGCGCACCGCCGCACCGTCATCCACCCTATAGACGCGTGTCGCATCCGCTATATCAAGCACATGTGCCATTGCCGCATCTCCCTTTCCGACCTCTCCGACTCCTCCCCTTGGACCATCCTGAAAGCCGTAAACGGTTTCAAACCCAAGAAAAGAAGGCCAAGCCACGGCGTTTCCTCCTCACCAGCATACGTTCACAGTTGAAAAAACAGCCAAGACCTGTAGAGACCTGTGAAAAACCTCCAAAAAACATCAAATGTACCGTTCTCATGCTCCCCTGGATCAAGCAGATCGAACACACTGCGCACACTACTCCAATGGAATTTCCCTACAGCAGCAAAACATCCATAACACTGGTTTCGCAGTTTGGCCCAAGCATCGCGCTTCTCCAGCACGCCTGCAACAGCAAAATCACACGATCCGGTTGTCGACGCATCCCCTGACCTGCAACTTCGCCTACTGCCGGCTGCTCCGCGTGTGCCCATCCCTGTCGTTTTCTTTTGCATATCAAGGCTTGCATCCAGCACAAACATCCACGCGACACAGTCGATCACAAACTACAAGCTCTGCTCACTGCCCCATGCCACCTTGCCAGGACCAGGTTTCCTGCAAAAGGATGTCGACGCGCTCTCGAAAAACTGGAGCATCAATTTCATCAATCGCAAAAGGAATACGAAAGTCATCTTCGATGCCACGCAAAGCTGAACGGAGAGAAAAAGCCTTGCAGACTGCAGTACTTTGTCTCTCGCGAGGACCCAGCGTTTTATCACAAATCTCTGTCAAAAAAATCGCAAGACCAAGCGTCCCCACAAGTTGGGGGGGAAGAACATCTTGGGCGAAGCCAACAATAAGGACAGTTCCCGCAAACACTCTGGAAATTGTGAGAATCCCTGCAATTTTCCCGTGCCACCAAGCTGCAAGGTCTTGCGCACGCAGATTGTCAATCACCTCTAAAAGCCGGGCAAAAGTCCCAAAATCCACACCCCACGCAGCAATAATCTCATGCGCAGGATCTCGCGTTTGATTTTCCCCGTCCCATTCTTGCGCTCTTTCTTGGTACTCGTGTTCCTGGTATTCTCGCTGTTGGCCAAGTTCGGAAGACCCGGGTACCGTCAGCGTGACATCAGGCAGCAGCAAAAATCCCGCAGAAAAAGAAAACCCCGCGGCAAGTGCGGGAAGCAGAAGCGCAACAATCCCCACGAAAGCAGCCGCGACATCTCCGCCTTCGTGGTGATCCAATGCTGTAACAAGAACCAGAAAAAAAACGATACCGAGCACAGCGAGAAGAAAGAGCAGGCTATCGAGTCCTGGAAGATTCCTCTTCCATCGGGGACGCCCACGCGGCAGAGTCGAAAGTCGAAGCGCACTCGTCGCCATCTCGACAGCACCCCTTGTCCTGTTGTTTTTTTGCGAGCTGAGTTCAACACTATTGTAGGGTGTGAACCCATATGTTCTCCCAGCAGACCGATTCCCTGCTTCTGAGCTTTTTCCCAGGCCAGGTCAGAAAAAACTCTCAAGAAAAAGCATCGCTCGCTACACTGCCAGGGAGCGATTTTCTCTCACGCCCTGTCGCCAATTCACTTCTTTTCTCTCTTCTCATGCACTTTTTCTCAGAACCACACCAGATTAACATGGCTCCGGAAAGTCACCGATCTCCTTCAGCGGATACAGCCCCACCATGTCCCCCTACAACCCCTCACAACAGAAACAAGAGACGAAGACGTCCCGGATTATACGGCGGGCATTCCTGGGTGTCGCAGCGGTCGTCTCTGTCATCTTTTTGCTCTCCAGGTGCTCCTCCGACCCCGACAGTACTTCAGCGCACAATGAAGAAGAAGAAACCTGGATCCGCAACGCGACCTGGACGTCAGCCCCGTATAAACCGGCAATCTTCGGCACCCCGGGCAAGCAGGAAATACACGGACTAACAGCAGTTGCAAACAATAGGCTGATCGCCGTGGGCGAAAGCTGGTCAGGCGATAACACGTCAGGCGATGGCACGTCAGTCGCAGCAGTCTGGATTTCAGACGACCTGGGCAATACCTGGAAACCTGTGGCAAAAAATAGCATTACATCGCCTGGCAATCGCAGACATTCTTCGACCTATCAGACCATGCATGCAGTCACTACTGTTGGGAGCCGACTCGTCGCAGTCGGTGAGGACTGGCCTGGTAGCAAAGGCAAAGCCGCGGTCTGGGTTTCCGATGATCACGGCGACACCTGGACACACATCCCGCAGAAGGAAAACCCCTCCGACCGGCCAAACTGGCAAACGAAGATGAACTCGGTCACCTGGGCAGGAAAAAAAAAGCTCGTCGCAGTGGGAGCAGACTGGTCAGCAACAGATTCGGATGCCGCTGTCTGGACCTCCAATGATCGCGGCAACACCTGGACGCGTATCCTCGACGAAAAACAGGTTCTCAGCGGCCAGGGCTGGGAAGAAATGGCCGCTGTCACCTGGGCAGGAGAAAAAGACGTCGTCGCAGTTGGGAACGAGTCGAAAAAAACCGGAAATGCTGCCGTGTGGATTTCACAAGATAGTGGAAACAGCTGGATCCGCCTCTCTCACACCAAAGACAGCTTGGACAGTCCTGAAGGCAAATGGATGCGGTCCGTGACCCGCGTTGGAGAGAGACTTGTCGCAGTCGGTGAAGACTGGTCGCGCGAGAACAACAAAGAAAAGCCCAATGGAGACCCTGCCGTCTGGATATCCGATGATCATGGTCGAACCTGGAACCGCACAAACTCTCGCAGCAAGGTCTTCAGGAACTCAAAAAACGAAACATTATTCGCAATCGCCTCTGACGGAGCGAACCAGATTGTGGCCGCGGGATACGTTGAAAGTTCCGCGGGAGAAAACCCCAGAGACGCTGCGGTTTGGGTATCAGACGACAAGGGTGACACTTGGGCACGCGCGGAAAGCAGGAACAATGTTTTCAGCAGCAATACCGGCCAGGCAGCACAGGGAATGGCCGTGACCGCGCTCCGCCGGCCGTCTCCTCTGCTCAACCCCCACGAAACCAATCAACAGAATACGAACTTGTCTCGCCTCTTCATTGTGGGAGGCACCGGGCAAAGCGGGGCGGCAATCTGGATTGCAACCCCCTCCCCCGATTCCTGACCTGCATTCGTCCACGACTTCTCGCTCGATTTCTTGGAAGCGCGCGACCAACACGCACCACACACAAGAGACGCTCGGCATAGACCTTCGACATGACGCGACATGGCGGAAAACCCACCTCTATCGGCCTTGGAAAAACCTGGAAAAGGGAGAAAATGCCGGCACAACAGCTGGGAAATCCCGCTGAAGTGACCTGAGCACCGGTCTGCCCTTTAGAATCTTTCACAGGACTTGGGAAGGGGAAACGAAAACCATGGCCTCTACGTCATCGAACGAAGCTGCAACCGAGGAAAGCGTGCGCGCAGAAGTGCATGACTGGCTTGCTGACCACTGGAACTCTGATATTTCTCTGCATGAATGGCGCGGTCTCATCGCCGATTCCGGCTGGGGTTGCCCGACTTGGCCGATCGAGTTCTATGGACGCGGACTCTCTCCCGATCTCAGTAATGTGGTCGCCGACGAGTTCCGCAAAGCAGGCGCAGTTGGGCCGGCCATCGGAGTCGGCATGGCACTCGCCGCCCCCACCTTGCTTGCCCACGCCCCTGCCGACCTCAAGCGACGGCTTTTACGAGAAATCATTACGGGCGAGAACACCTGGTGCCAGCTGTTCAGCGAACCCGGCAACGGATCTGACCTCGCCGGACTCACGACACGCGCGTGGCGTGATGGCGACGAATGGATCGTCAACGGACAAAAAGTCTGGACAACGGGCGCGCACCATGCTGCCTACGGCATGCTTCTTGCCCGCACTGACTGGGATATTCCCAAGCATCAGGGCATCACTTTTTTCGCCTTCCCAATGGAGCAAGCCGAAATAGAAGTGCGCCCCTTGCAACAAATGAATTACCGGTCTTCTTTCAACGAAGTTTTCATTGCCGAAGCGAGAGTTCCTCACAACAATATTGTCGGCGAAGTCAACGGCGGATGGAAAGTCGCGCTCACCACGCTCGCACACGAACGCAACCTCTCCGCGGGTGCTTTTGGGGGAATTCCCTTTGGGGGAAAAGGCAAGGCAGCACAAGAGGCAATCTCAGAGGCTGCCGCTTACATGAAAACCTATGACTGGTACCCGCAACGGGCGGGGCGCCCTGACCTTGTGCCCTTGCAGGCAAAAGAAGCCGGTCTCAATACAGACCCGATCATACGCCAGGAACTCGCGAAGTTGTACAGTCTCCAACGCACTTCTCAATGGAATGTGCAACGGGCACGGGCAGCCCGCAAAATGGGGCGTCCTCCTGGCCCGGAAGGATCGCTCTCCAAACTCTGCGCAAGCAACATTGCCCGCGCCTCCAACGATGCGCACAGCCATGTGGCAGGCGCCCACGGCATGCTCACAGGGCCAGATTCCCCTGCAAGCGGCACAGTCGCAGAAGTGCTCATCTCCACTCCTGCTGCTTCCATCGCAGGTGGGACCGATCAGATCCAGCGCAACATCATCGGAGAACGTGTACTTGGCCTTCCGAAAGAACCGCAGATCGACGCGGATCTTCCTTTCCGGGACGTGCGTACCAACAAGTGATCCCCGCTTGTCAGAAAAGTTCCGAAAAAAGTTCAGACAAGAGACAGCAGGCCCCGGCAACAGGCCCACCCCTGTTGTCTCTCCTTCTCACAAACAGATAGTCCCAGGCGAGTGCTTCCCTCAGAAGAAGAGGAAGGAACGCGCGCCTGCCTGCCCCTTGTTTTCGCGCGTTCGCTCTTCGAGCGGCCACCTTCCGGAAAACACACGCGCAACAGCATCACTTGTGCATCTGTTGACGCGTCCTATCGTTCATACGATGACCGCCCCGGTCTTCGCGATGGTGTCCCCAGTCCATATGGTCTGACATCCAGGCAGTCATATCGTCGCACCAAGCACTATGCCCATGTCCAGGTCCATCTCCGGGCACTCCCTCGGGGATACCCTCCACCCAGCGGTGGCAAGTGCCGCGCACCTTCTCCGGGCTGTCCCACATCATGGGGCCAGTCACATCTCCTTCGACCATCTGCCGGTCCATCCATGCGGTCATATCCCGACACCAAACCGCAGGAGAGGTGCCGGCAGGACCGGACTCCGGTATGGTCGTGCCGTCGTCCGCCCAGTCGAGACAAACCCTGCGCATCTCCGTAAGATTCCCGATGTTCGACATCGCGTCCACGGGGACACTGCTCGATTCGCTGTTCTGCTCCGTCTCGAACGACAGGACAAATCTCGTGACGAAGAGCACAGCGAACAACATGACACCCGCCGCCGCAACGATCATCCTCAGGTTCGCTGCCCCGGAAGAACATGCCAGAGAACTTTTTTCTGCCGGCTTCATGTGCCCCATATGACACAGCCTCCTCACAAATCTTGTCGTACCATCAAATTGGAATTTCCGCAAGAGCCCACACTGGAAGAAAAACGCCAAGGGCCTCTCCTCGGAGCGCAGAGAGCAGCGCACACAAAGACACGCCAAGGTCTCAGTCGGTTACATTCCGACAGGGTACGCCCTCTCGCTACAAGCCCGCGTCGGCATGACGCAGCTTTTCGCCGAGCCCAGTCGCCAAATTACGATATATCTGAAGACCAATATCAGGCCGGCGACGCATAAGGCTCTCAAGCACCGTATGGGAGAAAACAACAGTCTCAAGATGGTCCTGCGCGACAACAGTCGCGGAATGAGGCGCAGTCGTGAGCAATGACATTTCCCCAATGCAACTACCTGCACCAATCTCGGCGACAGGACGGTCACCAGCGCCATTCAAGCTCACCAGCGCGTGCCCTTGCAGTAGAACACGCATTTTCTCATCCTGTTCACCTTCCCGAACTATCACCTGATTCGGCGCGAAAGTCTCAATAGAGGAAATCGCGGCAAGTTGATCGACCTGTTCTTTTGTCATACCCTGCAAAAGACCCACGCGCTCCATATTTCGGCGAAGCTGGGGCGCCGCGTATGCCGTCGCGAAAGAGCTGGTCACAAGTGATATCACTGGCTCAAGCACTGGTTCACATACAACATCATCGAAATGAGGCGGAACAAGAAGCCGCACCATACGCACCACGTCAAGCCGTTCTACCTCATGGAAAACCATGGCCGGCACATAGGCAACAGGCAAAAAACCCAGCTCAAAAAGGGAACGCTGCATACGCGGCGAATCGGCATTTACGTCCACTTCCACATAGGCGGTATTCCAGCGGTCACGACAACGATCAAGCACCTGTTGCAACAGAAAACGCAGGGGCCGATCGGTCACGGAAATAAGCTCAAAAATCCGTACCGCGTACTCAATCTCGTCAATAATGAAGCCTACGGCACCAACGATCCTGCCTTTTTCGCGTGCCAGCAAATAATGTGCGTGTGACGCCTGCAGCTTGAACATGCCATAGTGCAGCCTGACGGGGCCAAACACTTCACGATGGCGCACGCGACCACGCTCACAACGAAGCAAAGAGGCGTACCCATTGCTGGCAAGTTCTTCAATCTCGAAGTCCTCGTCATAGGGGTAAGGGGCAGCGTCACCGTCCACAATGACATCACAATCGATGTCGAGCTCGCCCATCACGAGCTCGGCCAGAACCGCAGTCTCGGGGAGCACCCGCGGATGGTTGCGGCGCAACTGCAGTGCATCCCCAAAATAACGCACACACAAACCGGCAGACTCACGCGAAGTACCAAAACGCAAATTGAGCGGCAGTAAACCAAGCGGCTTGAACCCGTGACCAAAAGTGATCTTCTGCGAGAAAAGATGATTCACTTTTGGCTCAACAAGACCAACATGGAGCCGGTCGGCAACACGTGCAATCCGGTTTTCCATAAGAAGATGGCCGATTCCCTGCCCACGCGCCACAGGGTCGACAGCAAGCCGACCAAACTCCCCCACAAGATCGGCAAACGCGCCAATCTGCAACACAACAGAAGCCGTACCAAGTACACGGCCGGAGTCTTCCTCTTCTGCCACAAGCAGAAGGGTATCGTCAGAAAAGACCATCTTTTTCAAGAGATACGGGTCGTAATACTGGGGATAGGCATAATCTTCCCCGTAAGTAGCAAGGAACACATCGCGTATTCCTGCCACGTCCCGCTCCTCCGCCTCACGCACACGCACCATGCCAAGACACTCCTCGTTAACGGCTCTGACACACCCTGTCTCATCTCACCCATTGCCCTGGCATATTTTCCCACAGGCCGTGGTTTCCACTATGACGAGTTCCGAGAACAAGATTCCGAGGCATTTGACCCAGGATTCCTGGGAAAAAAGACCATTTCCCCCGACCTCCTGGACATGCTCTCCCAAAAGCCCCTTTTCCCCTTGCTTCGCAGCCGCAGCCGCACCGCAACCCAACAGAGGTCACGGCAAAGTCAGAAGG
>Ga0209013_10000088_pt1 | contig 67019 bp, 64 predicted proteins | sample Cruoilmetagenom2_FD_187291 | JGI IMG/M metagenome (GOLD analysis project Ga0209013, IMG submission 187291) | Oil polluted marine microbial communities from Coal Oil Point, Santa Barbara, California, USA - Sample 2 (SPAdes) (version 2) | ecosystem: Environmental > Aquatic > Marine > Oil seeps ... | reverse complement strand
AGATTCTACGTTTATCATTTTAACGCCATTAATAAAATCTGTTGCAAGAAAAACTGGTAAATCAGTTGTTGCAATTGGAATTCCGTTGGCAATTGGTGCAGTAGCAACGCATCATGCGGTTCCGCCAACTCCAGGACCACTAGGAGTTGCAGGAATCTTCGGGGTTGATGTTGGTCAAATGATTATTTATGGACTGATTTTTGCTATTCCGATTATGTTAGTTGGGGTTTTCTATGGTAAGTGGTTAGGAAAGAGAATATATCAACTTCCTAATGAAGATGGCACTGATTGGATTCGTCCAGAAGAGGAAATGTCGTACGATCAATTCGTTCAACTTTCAGACGAACGTAATAAAGAGCTACCATCCTTATTCCGTTCATTATTACCGATTGTTTTACCGATTGTATTAATCTTCCTAAATACAACTTTGACAGCATTAGAAATTACTGGTGGAATTTATGATTATCTAATTTTCTTAGGTCAACCAATTATTGCGGTTGGGTTAGCTGTAATTGCTGCTATTTATGCACTTGCAGGACGTTGGAGTCGTGAAGATACACTTGCACGTATGGAAGAAGGTATGAACAGTGCCGGTGTTATTCTATTAATCACAGGTGCAGGTGGTGCATTCGGATATGTCTTACGTGAAAGTGGTGCTGGGGATTACATCGGAAATCTCGTTGCATCTTTACCTTTACCAGCTGTATTAATACCGTTTATAGTTGCTTCCCTTATCAGATTGATACAAGGTAGTGGAACAGTTGCTATGATTACTGCTGCATCCATTTCGGCACCAATTCTTGCTAATATAGATGGTGTAAATATGGTGCTTGCAGCACAAGCGGCTGCACTGGGGGCAATGGTTTTCTCTTATTTTAGTGATACAATGTTTTGGGTTGTTAACCGTTCGCTTGGTATCACAAATACGAAAGAACAAATTATGGTGTGGTCAATTCCTACTACTTTAGCTTGGGCTGCTTCACTAATTGCTATATTAGTTGCTGATATTTTTGTTTAATAATTTCTTCAAAGGACGTTCATTGAGAACGTCCTTTTCCATTTATACAAAATTAGAAGAACAGAATCGCTTATCAATTAATGATTTGCGGTTTTTGTTTTTTTTTCACTCTACGTATTGAATAATATAAATGAATATATTTACATAGATGGTTTGATACATAAGGTGTATAGTAATTCTAGAGAATTTGCTGGGCGGAAGGAAGTGATTTAATTGAATAATGTTCTTAATAAATCAAACATGTTACTCCTTTTTTTAATTTTTGTTTGGGGAGCAAGTTGGCCAATATATAAACTGGCACTACCATTTACTCCTCCCGTATTATTTGCAGGAATGAGAGCGACAATTGGTGGGCTGCTATTAGCAATAATTTTATTTAATATAAGGGACAAATTAAATTGGCATGAAAACTGGCGTTTATATTGTACTTCTGCCTTGTTGAATACAACTTTATTTTTTGGAATTCAAACAGTAGGGTTAAATTATTTACCTGGTGGATTATTTTCCATTCTTGTATATTTTCAACCCGTGCTATTAGGACTCTTTGCCTGGATTTGGCTCGGTGAATTTATGACTCCTGGAAAGATTTTGGGGTTGGTAATTGGTTTTATCGGGATTATTATTGTCAGCCTCGATGGTTTGACTTTCCACGTATCAGTTTTTGGTGTAATTCTTGGGTTACTGACTGCTTTCTTCTGGGCTTTAGGTGTTATATACGTCAAAAAAGTAAGTAATCAGGTGAATCCGTTCTGGATGGTTTCCATGCAATGCATAATAGGTGGAGCTATATTGATAGGATTTGGTGGTATTTTCGAGGATTTTGCAGATATCGTTTGGAATACTAAATATATCAGTGCATTAATGTATGGTTCTATTTTAGGTATTCCTCTAGCACAAATAGTGTATTATAAACTTATAAGGGAAGGTGAAGCAAGTAAGGTAGGATCTTCCACTTTTATGGTACCCATTGTCGCTGTCTTCTTAGGAGCAGTTTTCCTAGATGAATCAATTACTTATTCACTCATAATCGGCTTAGTTATGGTTGGCCTTAGTATATTTATTGTAAATTATAGAAGTAAAAAGAAACTGATAGATTATAGTAATAATATCTAATAATTATAATAGAAGGTGAGTATATGAAAAATAAGACCGTAGTTCGTTCAATGGATATCTTAAACTTGTTTCTCGAACACCCAGAGCTGACTTTTCAAGAGATAATTGATCTATCTCTAATACCGAAAACTTCTGTTTACAGAATGCTCCTTACTTTAGAAGAAATGGGTTTCGTAGAAAAAGGAAAAGATGCAAAATACCGTTTAGGTTTATTGTTTCTAACGTATGGAAATCTTGTAGCTTCCCGATTAAATTTAAGACAAATTGCTTATGATATCATGCAAGATTTACATAAAGAACTAAAAGAAGCTATAAATTTAATTGTTCGTCAAGGTGATGAAACAATTTATATTGAAAAGGTGGATGTCTATCAAAAAGTTCGTTTGTATACTGCGGTCGGTAGAAGAAGTCCGCTTTATGCAGGGGCATGTGCTAGGGCTATTCTTTCTTTTTTACCGGATCAAGAAATAATGGCCTTTTTAAATAATGCTGAGTTTGAAAAAATTGCAACTGGGACAATAACTACTAAAGAAGAGTTATTAAAGTCTATTAGCGATGCAAGGGTAAATGGATATACAATTAGCCATTCTGAATTAGAGGATTATACGTCTGCAATTGCAGCTCCAATTTTAGATTTTAAAGGGGAAGTAGTTGGAGGACTTAGTATTGCAGGTATCGCAGCTAATTACCAAGATGAGAATATTGATTTTTATGCACTCAAAGTAATGAATGCTGCTGATGAAATTTCACGTAAGCTAGGATACACAAAACCCCCTCAATAAAAAATGAGGGGGTTTTCAATTTAATGATCTAGTTTATAATTAATCGCTTTTTTGATAAGGTTTATCTTTTGTTCATTTTGAATAAATGCATGTTCCGCTTCTTCCACTGTAACTTCTTTAAACTGCATAGTAGTATTGGGTTGAAGTTGTGCAAGCGTAGGCAAATCTGCAGAAATAACCTGTCCAATCTTTGGGTATCCACCTGTTGTTTGTCTATCAGCCATAAGAATGATTGGCTGTCCACTAGGGGGGATCTGAATAGTGCCAAATGTAACTCCTTCCGATAGCAGTTCAAAGTTTTCTAAAAGGGAAAGAGATGGTCCTTCTAGCCGATAACCCATTCGATCAGACTGTAAAGATATAGTGAAAACTTCAGTCCAAAGTTTCTGTTGGCTTTCTTTATCAAACCTTTCAAATTCTGTGCCTTGCATTACTCGAATTATTTGATGATTTCTAAACTTTATCAACTCATTGTAATTAATGCTCCAATTGACCTTGTTTTTTTCCCCAGTCTTTAATGTCTTTGTTTCCGAGTATTTGGAATGTGTTATAGGAAGAATATCTCCTTTTTGTAACGCTCTCCCTTTAAAACCTCCAATACTGGCCCGAAGATATGTACTTTTACTACCCATTACCTCAGGAATATCAATTCCACCTGCTATCGCTACGTAAGCTCTACTTCCATCTATGGCTGTATGAAATTTTAAAACAGAGTTTTTCCTAACAACGATTGGGCTCCATAATGGTGCAGGATTATCATTAATAGTTGGGAAGAAATTAGCACCAGTAATAGCAATAAGTGCTTCTTCCTCAAATTGTAGAGTAGTTCCATAAAGTGTAATTTCTAGTGCAGCCTCATTTTCTATATTACCAACTAAGAGATTGCCAAGCCTTAAGGAATAGGAATCCATTGCTCCACCTACTATTACACCGAACTTTTGTGAGCCATATCTTCCTAAATCCTGAATAGTAGTCAATAATCCTTGGTGAAGAACTTTTATGCTCATTTCTTCATCTCCTCGTATGATAAGTATTCCTCAGGAGCAATGGAAACAAATTGGATTTGATCGCCTGCCTGTAACAGTGTGGGAGGAAACTCTTTTGGAAGGAACAAATCGAGGGGAGTCCTACCAATGATTTGCCATCCCCCAGGCGTTTCTAATGAATAAATCCCTGTTTGTTTACCTGCAATTCCTACTGAACCTCGCGGAATAGATAATCTTGGAGTTTCTCTTCTTGGAGTTGCTATCCGTTCATCCATACCGCCCATAAAAGGGAATCCAGGAGCAAATCCTAGCATATAAACCAAACAATTACTACTTGTATGTATCTCAATAACCTCTTCTATTGATAGGTCGTTTACTGACGCTACATTTTCTAAATCAGGACCGAATTCACCACCGTAACAAACTGGAATAGTGACAATTCTTGTATCGGCATTTTTATCCAAAGTTATTTGTTGAGCGAGTTTGTTTATATGATTACTCACTTTATCGTATGCGCTAGTCGAACCGCTGTGTGAGCTTTGTACCAAAAATGGATTGTAGTAAACGGTAATATTATTATAAGCAGGTACGAATTCTATAATTCCCTTAAAAGATGTAGTAGAAATTATCTCTGAGAGGCTTTTTACTAGTTTATGTAGGGTAGGATTTATACCTTCCCCAAGCTGAACAATCAGTGCTGAATCTCCTAAAGGTTTAATGTCGACTTCTATTCGGGAAGGTTTCATAGTATGGAAAAACTCCTTTAGTTTCGAATTATGGTACTTAAGTTCTTAATAATGAATTATATAAATTATTATAATTGTCTAAAATTAAATTACAAGTATTGTTTTATATACCTGATTCAATAGTCTATTTATAAAATAATGTCTATTCAGAAAAATCAAACTGTGGTAAACTTTTTTTAAGTTTCAAAACTAAGGTTCCATATTTCGGAACAAACGGGGTTTGATTCTTTTATTTAAATCTGAGGAGGGTTAGAAAATGTTTAAAATAGATATAAATTGTGATTTAGGCGAAAGTTTTGGACGCTATCAATTAGGTGAACAAAAAGAGATATTGAAGTATGTAACATCTGCTAATATAGCATGTGGTTTTCACGCAGGTGATCCGAGTGTGATGCGAGAAACAGTAAAACTAGCTATAGACTACGGGGTTAAAATCGGCGCGCACCCAGGCTTACCGGATTTAAATGGTTTTGGTCGTAGGGAAATGAATATCTCTCCCCAAGAAGGATACGACATGGTTGTCTATCAGATAGGAGCATTACAAGCATTTTTAGCGACATTTGATGAAAAGATGCAGCATGTAAAACCTCATGGAGCGTTATTTAATATGGCAGCAAAAAACAAAGAACTTGCAGAGGCTATAGCAAAAGCAGTTTATGATGTGGATCCTTCATTAATACTCTTTGGACTAGCGGATAGTGAATTAACAGCGGCTGGTGAGAGAATTGGATTACAGACCGCCCATGAGGTTTTCGCAGACCGTACATACCAAGCGGACGGAACTTTGACTTCCCGTCAACAGGCGGATGCATTGATAACTGATACGCAAAAATCCGTTGCACAAGTTGTTAAAATGATAAAGGAAGGTGTAGTTATATCTCAACAAAATACGGAGGTATCGATAAAAGCAGATACAGTTTGTATTCATGGGGATGGAGAACATGCTGTGACCTTTGCACAACATATAAAAGAAACTTTAGAACGCAGCGATATTGCTATTTCTTCATTATCGGATTAGGGGGAGTGAAAGGTGTCGAAAAAGAATATTATACCAGTAAATAAGAGCAAGAAAGTTACTAATAGCGTATTACTCGGTGCTGCATTTTTAATGGCAACCTCTTCAATTGGACCAGGGTTTTTAACACAAACAACCGTATTTACTCAACAATTGGCAGCTAGTTTTGGATTTGTTATTTTAATTTCTTTGATTTTAGATGTATTTGCCCAATTAAATATTTGGAGAATTATTACAGTATCTGGCTTACGAGGACAAGAAATTGCAAATAAGGTATTACCTGGACTTGGTGTAGTATTAGCAATTCTTATTGTGATGGGTGGATTGGCATTTAATATAGGAAACGTTGCAGGTGCTGGTCTAGGATTGAATGCTATGCTAGGAATTGATCCGATTACTGGAGCAGTCATAAGCGCTGTATTTGCTATATTTATCTTCGTAGTGAAAGAAGCAGGTAAAGCAATGGATAAAGTTGCTCAGCTAGCCGGCTTTGTCATGATATTACTAATGCTTTATGTAGCCTTTATAACATCTCCTCCAGTGGGAGAAGCGATTATAAGAACATTTGCACCGACTGAGATTAGTATCTTTGCAATTGTTACATTAGTTGGTGGTACGGTAGGCGGTTATATTACTTTTGCTGGTGGACATAGACTCCTTGATGCAGGAGTAAGTGGAATAGAATCGATACCAGATGTCACGAAGAGTTCTGTGACGGGAATTGCAGTTACAGGTATCATGCGGATCGCTTTGTTCCTTGCTGTTCTAGGAGTAGTATCTCAGGGATTGGCAATAGACCCGGAGAATCCCCCAGCTTCTGTATTTAGACTTGCTGCCGGTGAGATTGGATATCGTATATTTGGTGTAATTATGTGGGCTGCAGCCATTACTTCAGTTGTAGGGGCAGCTTATACCTCTGTTTCATTTATCCGTTCTTTCCACCCAAAGATAGAAAAATATCATAATTGGGTAATTATCTTCTTTATAATTATTTCTACAGTAACATTTGCCTTTATAGGAAGACCTGTTAATGTCCTAATACTTGTTGGTGCACTTAATGCATTAATCTTACCTCTAGCACTAGGGACTCTTTTAATTGGTGCCTATAAAAAAGAAGTTGTTGGAGCTTATAAACATCCTCTTTGGATGACGATTGGTGGGGGATTAGTAACGATAATCATGGGTGTTTTAGGTATCATGACACTGATAGAACAAATTCCTTTGCTTTTCAACTAGTTAGGAGTGAAATTGTATGAACAACTATAATACCATGTCACCTAGTGATATACGTGAATTGATCCGGTCAGGTAATATAACTAGTCCTACCGCTGGAATGTCCAAAGGATATACGCAAGCAAATCTAGCGATATTAAAGAAAGAACATGCTTATGATTTCTTATTGTTTTGTCAGAGAAATCCTAAATCATGTCCTTTGGTTGATGTGACTGATATTGGTTCTTTTGTTCCCAGTTCAATTGCTAAAGATGCTGATATTCGAACTGATATACCTAAATATCGAATATATAAAGATGGCGTCTATATTGAAGAAGTAACAGATATTACAGAGTATTGGGAAGATGATATGGTGGCCTTTCTTATTGGCTGTAGCTTTACGTTCGAAACGCCACTACTAGATGCTGGTATCCCTATTAGACATATTGAAGAAAACTGTAATGTACCTATGTATAAGACGAATATTGCTTGTGCGAAAGCTGGAGTTTTCGAAGGACCGACTGTAGTTAGTATGAGACCTATGACTTCTGAAGACGCAATTAGAGCTACACAAATTACTTCCAGATTTCCGGGGGTACATGGTGCGCCAATCCATATTGGGGAACCAAGTCAAATTGGAATAACGGATTTAACGAAGCCGGATTTCGGAGATTCAGTTACAATTAAAGAAGGAGAAGTGCCGGTGTTCTGGGCTTGTGGTGTCACACCACAAGCAGTAGCTATGCAAAGTAAGCCTTCTATAATGATTACTCATGCACCTGGTTGTATGTTTATCAGTGATTTAAAAGACGAAAAGCTGAGTGTTTTTTAAGCTATCGATATTTTATTAAAACATGAAGATCGTGTGAATTGCGATTTTCGTGTTTTTTTGACGTTTTGTATGAATTGAGTTTAACTATTGTTGGCTTTTACGCTTAAAATATAATTTTATTAATAAAACCATAGGAGATGAATAGAGTGTAGGAGAGGAAAACTAAAGGAGATGTATTCAGCTTGGAAAATTACTTAAAAAATGCTGTCTTTGAACATCAGTTTTGGCTTCAGGTGCTAGGAGATCATTCTCGCTTTATTCATGATTCGCTTTATCCTTCTCAAAAGGAGGACATCGTCAAGGCGACTTATTTCATCCAACATTTCGATCAACTTCTTTCTCAAGTAAATTCTTTGAATGATACAAACGCTATTGCTTTTGCTAATATTGTCGCAGAATATGTGGATCAACTAAAATCATTTAAATTGTCCATCATCAAAAGACATTTGCTTGGAGAGATGGGAATTCATCTCACACCTACTTTCATAAGTCATATGGTAAACGAATTAGAAGAATATCAACTTGTATTGAGCTATCTGGAAAAAGGTGAAGTACCACCTATTTATCATGAATTACACCATCATCTAATTTGGCTTATGGATGCTTCCGGTCATGCTGGGGCAATTGATGCTCGAATGGATGACGTAGAAAAAAGATTAAAGGAAAAAAGTCGAACCTTTGCAAAACATTTTGATCAGTTTTATTTGAAAGCGGTTGAATTAACTGGTTACCTACGCACGAATATCGACAAGTTTCCAGCATTAAATAGATTTAATGATAATGTAGAACTAGAAATGGGTCTGTTTTTAGCTTTTCTAAATGAACTAGAAGAAATGGAACTAAGTGCTGAAGTGCTTGGAACTTTTACCGTATCTATGGCTGACCATATGGCACGAGAAGAACAATATTACTTATCAAAAGTGGCAGAATCCGCGAAAGCAGAAGAATTGTAATCGATTTTGAATTAGAGATACTATTATCCAGTAATAAATGAGGAAATTAATCATTATAAATTCACTAATTAATTAAGTCTTTCAAAAAAGATAGAAACAAGGTTTAAGCCTTTAAAAAACCGGGCGTTTCTTTTGCCCAGTTTTTCTTAGGTTTTTTTATTGGAAAGACTTCTATTCTGTTATTGATACTGTCCAAGCAATGAGAAAAACTGTACGACAAAATCCTGAAAAACCTTTTCAGAAGGGGAAAGGTTTCGTGTAGCAGGGCTAATAATACCAACTGTTCTTCTTATATTCGGTAATTCAATAGGGATTTTCTTCGTGAATCTGGGAGTAGAGTCATAAAAAGTACTTTCCGGTAACAGTGTCAGTCCTATTCCAGCTGCAACTAATCCTTTGATGGCATCCATATCTTCACCCTCCGAAGAAACTATTGGTGTGAACCCAACAGAGTTACATGCCTCGAATACTAATTTCTGCATTATATAGCCTTCAGGAAACAAGACAAAATCCTCATTTCGAAGATCGATGAGAGGAATCTTTTCTCTTTTGGCAAAAGGGTGATTGGCATTTACTAATATAGAAAAATTCTCCGTAAAAAGGATCGTGTTATTCAAACTATTATCCTTAGGAGGAAGAGGACCTAAAAATGCCAAGTTCAGCTCTCGTTGTTTAACAGCTTCTATTAAATAATTATACGAGCCCTGGCGTAAATGAAATGCCACGTTTGGATGCTCTTTTTTAAACGCAGAAATAACAGTTGGTAATAAGTGCCCGGCTAAACTAGTTGGAAATCCTATTTTAATCGTACCTTTTTCTGGGTTTAAATAATCATCAATTTGTTTTTTGGCAAAGTCAATTGCTTTTATAGCAGAGACACTATGCTCCAAGAAAATCTTACCGATCGGTGTTAGCTTTACATTTCTGCCAATTCGCTCAAATAATTGAACCTCTAACTCATCTTCCAGGTTAGCTATTTGTCTACTTACTGCAGACTGTGCAACATGTAAATGGACTGCTGCCTCAGAAATATGCTCTCTTTCTGCAACTTCTATAAAGTACCTCAACTGGCGTAGTTCCATCGAATTCTCCTTATCTATCTCGAAATTAGATGATTTATATCCAAATTATATATTGTTTATATTATTTTGAAAACATACAATATTCCTAAGAAACATTTTCAGTTTAATGGGAGGTATGAACATGACATTTCACCAGCTACCACAAGCACAAGGTATGTATGACCCGTCTTTTGAACATGACGCATGTGGGATAGGTTTATACGCACATATAAAAGGTAATGCAACACACGATATTGTAACAAAAGGTCTAGAAATGTTATGTCGTTTAGAGCATCGCGCAGGAAGAGGTGGCGATGGGAAAACAGGTGACGGGGCTGGATTGATGGTTCAAATACCTGATATTTTCTTTCGAGTTGTATGTAATGAATGGGATTTACCCGCAAAAGGTAAATACGGAGTCGGTATGTTATTCTTCACAAACGATTCGGATGAACGTAAACTAATTGAACAGAAAATAAATGACTTGATAGCTGCCGAAGGGCAAGAACTCATTGGATGGAGAACAGTGCCTATCGATGCAAGTGGGTTAAGTGATAAAGCTAAGGAAACAGCACCTTTTATTCGCCAAGTTTTTATAAAAGCAAATGATAAACTGGAATCACTAGCATTTGAACGTAAATTATATATGATCCGCAAACAAGCGGAACATTGGGCGGAACGCCAAAGTCTTAAGTTTTACTGTGCAAGCCTATCCAGTCAAACTATTGTATATAAAGGACTGTTAACTCCTGAGGAGGTAGATTTGTTTTATGTAGATCTACAGGATGAATTATTTACTTCTGCATTTTCTCTTGTGCATTCTCGTTATAGTACTAATACGTTTCCAAGCTGGGAAAGGGCACATCCTAATCGCTATATAGTTCACAACGGTGAGATTAACACATTGAGAGGGAACATAAACTGGATGAAGGCTCGAGAAAAACAATTTGTTTCTAAAGCATTTGGTGACGATCTATCCAAGTTACTACCTATTATAGATACAAAAGGTAGTGATTCTTCGATGCTCGACAATGCTTTTGAATTATTTGTATTAGCTGGCAGAACTCCTGCACATACAGCGATGATGCTGATACCGGAGCCGTGGACTGAGAATCCTCATATTTCGGAGGAAAAGAAAGCTTTCTATGCTTATCATAGCAGTTTAATGGAGCCATGGGATGGTCCAACTGCAATTTCCTTCACAAATGGTAAACAAATAGGTGCTATTTTAGATCGTAATGGATTGCGACCTGCGCGTTATTTGGTTACAAAAGATGATTATATTGTGTTCTCCTCCGAGGTTGGGGTAGTGGATATTGATGAAGAAAATATTTTATATAAAGAGCGCTTAAGCCCTGGGAGAATGCTGTTAGTCGATTTTGAAAAAGGTAGAATTATTTCTGATGAAGAGATTAAATCAGAAATGGCACAAGCAGAGCCTTATCAACAATGGTTAACAGATAATATGTATAAGCTTCCTTTAACTGAGGATAAAATGGAACAATTGGATGATCTGTTATTCCGACAAAAGGTATTTGGTTACACGTATGAAGATGTCCATAAATATCTGATTCCAATAGCTATAGAAGGCAAGGATCCAATTGGCTCCATGGGGAACGATACACCTTTAGCTGTATTATCTGATCGACCGCAGTCTTTGTTTAATTATTTTAAGCAGCTTTTTGCCCAGGTTACTAATCCTCCTATCGACTCGATTAGAGAGCATATTGTAACTTCAACGATGACACTGCTTGGAGCAGAAGGGGACTTACTACATCCGGCTGCCTCTAATGCAAAACGAATTTTCTTAGATACACCCATATTAACAAACAGCCAATTAGCACATATAAAAAAGAATAGTATAGAGTCCTTTACTACTGCATTACTCCAACTAAATATGTCGGAAGATTTAGAAATGGATTTAGAAATTCTATCGAAAAAAGTGGATGAGTTGATAGAGCAAGGAACCTCTCTATTTATACTTTCAGATAGACATATTTCAGTAGAAAAGCAAACAATACCAGTATTATTAGCAGCAAGTCATGTGCACCAATATTTACTGCGTAATGGCAATCGTACGAAAGTGAGTATTATTGTCGAATCTGGTGAGGTGCGTGAAGTACATCAGTTTGCTGCCCTTATTGGATTTGGTGTAGATGCTATCAACCCTTATCTTGCTTATGCAACGATTGGGGAGGCTATACAGGAGGGTCATATAACGATTAGTTATCCAGATGCAGTTGCGAAATATAGTAAAGGAATTGCTGATGGAGTAGTAAAAGTGATGTCCAAAATGGGGATTTCAACTGTTCAAAGTTACCGTGGTGCCCAAGTATTTGAAGCTGTTGGGATAAGTAAAGAAGTAATTGAACGGTATTTTACCGGTACTGTTTCTCAACTTAGTGGAATCGATTTAGCAACTATTGCTAAAGAAGCTACAAATAGACATGAGCAAGCAATTGTCTCTACCGCCGATTCATTAGAATCTGGTAGTGATTTTCAATGGAGAAGTACGGGTGAACATCATGCATTCAATCCTAAAACAATTCATACGCTGCAATGGGCAACTAGAAGAGGCGATTATGGATTATATAGACAGTATGCAGAAATGGCCAATGAGGAACGTATTGGATTTTTAAGAAATCTACTCACGTTTGATAAAGGAGTTAAAAAAATTCCTCTTGAAGAAGTAGAATCTGTAGAAACTATAGTTAAACGCTTTAAAACTGGTGCCATGTCTTATGGTTCCCTCAGCCAAGAAGCGCACGAAACATTAGCTATTGCGATGAACCGAATCGGTGGGAAAAGTAATAGTGGAGAAGGCGGAGAACATCCGAGTCGTTATGAACTGGATGCTAATGGCGATAATCGACGTAGTGCTATTAAACAAATTGCATCTGGTCGGTTTGGTGTAAAAAGTCACTATCTCGTTCAAGCAAATGAATTACAGATTAAGATGGCACAAGGGGCAAAACCAGGAGAAGGCGGACAGTTACCAGGCAACAAAGTTTATCCTTGGGTTGCAGATGTTCGAGGTTCTACAACAGGAGTTGGGCTTATCTCACCACCGCCGCACCATGATATTTATTCGATTGAAGATATGTCTCAATTAATACATGATTTAAAAAATGCCAATAGAGCAGCTAGGATTAGTGTTAAACTTGTTGCAAAATCAGGAGTAGGTACAATTGCAGCCGGTGTAGCTAAAGGAGCAGCTGATGTAATTGTAATTAGCGGATATGATGGTGGAACTGGTGCATCACCTAAAACGAGCATTAAACATACTGGTCTGCCATGGGAGTTAGGACTTGCTGAAGCTCATCAAACATTAATGTTAAATGGATTACGCGATCGTGTAGTATTAGAAACCGATGGCAAATTAATGACAGGTAAAGATGTCGTAATGGCCGCTTTACTAGGAGCGGAAGAATACGGTTTTGCAACAGCACCACTAATCGTTATGGGCTGTATTATGATGCGAGCATGCCATTTAGATACATGTCCAGTTGGGATTGCCACGCAAAATCCAGAACTGCGTGATAAATTTACAGGGACTGCAGATTATGTAGTTAACTTTATGAAGTTTGTCGCGGAAGAAGTTCGAGAATACATGGCGTTACTAGGATTTAGAACGGTTGAGGAGATGATTGGTCGTACAGATGTTTTGCAGGTAAGTGAGCGGGCAAAATCTCATTGGAAAGCTAGTCAACTAAATCTAGATGCTCTTTTATATCAACCAGAAGGGCCGAGAACTTGGAATACATTGCAGGATCATAAAATAGCTGAATCATTTGATATGCGTGTTTTGCTACCGAAACTGGAAAAGGTAATTGAAAAACAGTCGAAAGCAGAATTGTATTTCCCTATAACTAACAGAGAGCGGGTTGTAGGTACAATAATAGGAAGTGAAATCTCTAAAAAATATGGAGCAAGAGGGTTAGTAGATGACTCTATCGTTTTAAGATTTACAGGAGCAGCTGGTCAAAGCTTTGGTGCATTTATTCCAAAAGGAATGTCGATGTATATAACAGGCGATGTAAATGATTATTTTGGCAAAGGCTTATCCGGTGGGAAGCTAATAGTAACAGCTCCTATTCAAGGTAAAGCAGAGCAAAATGTAATAGCGGGAAATGTTGCCCTGTATGGAGCTACCAGTGGGACTGCCTTTATAAATGGACGGGCTGGGGAGCGCTTTGCAGTCCGAAATAGTGGCGTTGATGTTGTCGTTGAAGGTATTGGGGACCATGGTTGTGAGTATATGACAGGCGGTCGAGCAGTGATTTTAGGAGACGTTGGGAAGAATTTCGGGGCAGGAATGTCTGGCGGAATTGCGTATGTTCTTACGGATGATATGAACGGATTTAAAGAAAAGTGTAATACAGAAATGATTGGGTTTGAACAAATTCAAACTGCAGATGAACTACATGCTTTACGCCAATTAATTATGGATCATTATTATTACACGAAAAGTACAAAAGCAATGAATTTATTAGACAAATGGGATGAAGCAGCTAGTCAATTTGTAAAAGTTGTACCAAATGATTATAAAAAAATGGTGGATAAAATTCAATCGTTTAAAGTTCAGGGGCTAACAGATGATGCTGCCGCAATGCAAGCGTTTTTGGAAACTTCTAACGTGAAGGAGAAGGAAACGAAAGTTCTCGCAAAAAAATAAGGAGAGGGGAGATACTTATGGGGAAACCTACAGGATTTATGGAATATGAGCGTGAAAAAGGTAAAGAGGTGACCCCTCTCAAACGTATTAATAACTGGAAGGAATATTCTTCTAAATTATCGGATGAGTCCCTACAAAAACAAGGGGCAAGATGTATGGACTGTGGTACACCGTTTTGCCATATGGGAATTGAAGTGAGGGGGGCAACTTCCGGTTGTCCAATCAACAACCTAATTCCTGAATGGAATGATTTAGTATACAAAGGGAAATGGGAGGAAGCTTTAGAAAGATTGCTCATGACTAATAATTTCCCGGAGTTTACTGGGAGAGTTTGTCCTGCACCATGTGAGGGGTCATGTACATTAGCTATTTCAGATCCAGCCGTTTCTATAAAAAATATTGAGCGTACTATTATTGATAAAGGATTTGAGAATGGTTGGATAGTACCAAGAATCCCATTGTCGCGAACAGGTAAGAAGATAGCGATTATCGGCTCAGGTCCAGCTGGTCTTGCAAGTGCAGATGACCTCAATCAGGCAGGACATTCTGTTACTGTTTTTGAGAGAGCTGATCGAGCGGGTGGACTTCTTATGTACGGGATTCCAAATATGAAGCTAGAAAAAGATATTGTAGAGCGACGAATTCATTTACTCCAAAAGGAAGGAATTGATTTTGTCCTAAACACGGAAGTTGGAGCGGATATTTCAGCAGACGAATTAAAAGAACAGTTTGATGCCGTAATCTTATGTGTTGGAGCGCAAAAACAACGTGTTCTTCATATGGAGGGCAGTGAATCTAAAGGGATACATCTTGCGATGGATTATCTTACGACGACTACAAAGAGTTTATTGGACTCTAATTTTAAGGATGGTCAGTTTATCAATACAAAAGGTAAAGATGTAATAGTCATTGGTGGTGGAGATACGGGTGCTGACTGTGTGGCTACGGCCTTACGTCAAAAGTGTCGTAGTGTAGTCCAATTTGGTAAGCATCCGCAACTTCCATTTACTCGTGCAGAAGATAATCAATGGCCGACTGACCCGACTGTTTTTAAACTTGAATATGCTTATGAAGAAGCAGATGCAAAGTTTGGAAAAGATCCAAGAGAGTATTTAATTCAAACGAAGAAAATAATCGCAGATGCCAATGGTACTTTAAAAGAACTGCATACGATTCAAATGGAAAAAATTCTTGGAGAAGATGGGTTCTACTTTTTCAAGGAAGTCCCAGGTTCAGAGAAAGTATGGCCAGCCCAATTTGTATTTATAGCTATTGGCTTTGAAGGACCAGAAACTACTTTAGCAGATCAATTTGGTGTCCAAGTAACAAATAAAAAAATTACTGCTTCTTCTAAAGATTATCAAACAAACGTGGAAGGAATATTTACAGCAGGAGATGCTAGAAGAGGTCAAAGTTTAATCGTTTGGGCTATTAAAGAGGGGCAAGAAGTAGCAAAACGTGTAAATGAATATGTTAGTAAAAAACCGGTCATAGTTTCATGACCGGTTTTATTGTGCTAGTGAACTAAAGTTTTTGTTTTTTTTTCGCTCATAAGATGTCATAATAGTTACATAACGAATATGGAGGCAATAACATGATTGGTATTATAGATTATGGAGCAGGAAATTTACATAGTGTACTAAAAGCGATTAAACAGCTTGGATATGAAACGAAACTGATAACACGATCTAGTGATCATACTGATGAGATTACGAAGTTAATACTTCCTGGTGTTGGAAATGCCAAAGTGGCTATGGATGTTTTGGATAGCACTGGTTTAAGTGACTATTTAAAAGAAAGAGTTTCAGAAGGAACTCCATTACTTGGTATTTGTCTTGGTATGCAGCTTTTATTAGAAACGAGCGAGGAAGGAAATGTTATTTGCCTTGGATTGCTTAAAGGGTCAGTACCTGTATTTACCGATGAGTCGGAGAAAATACCACATATGGGCTGGAACCAAGTAAAAGATGTACAAAAACATTTCCTTTTTAAAAATATTCCAGATGAAACAGACTTTTACTTTGTACATTCCTATTTTGCAAAACCAGAGAATCAAGATGAAATCTTAGGTGAAACAAATTATGGTATAAACTTTGCGTCGGTTATAGGAAATTCCCAAGTAATGGGTGCACAATTTCACCCAGAAAAAAGTGGTAAATACGGGATACAGCTATTAGATAATTATTGTAAGCAAGGAGATAAATAATATGTTAAGAAAAAGAATTGTACCAGCTATTGATGTATTAAATGATCAAGCTGTGAAGTATATTCAATTTAGAAATCCTACTATAATTGGAGATCCTGCCGAGCTTGGTAAAAAGTATACCGAAGATGGCGCAGATGAATTAATCTATCTAGACACTACGGCTTCTTTAAAAAACCAAGATTTAAAATTGGAATGGATACAACGTGTTGCTGAACAAGTAAATATTCCATTTTCCGTAATTGGTGGTGTGCGCACTGTAGAAGATTTCAAAAATTTACTACGAGCTGGAGCAGATAAGGTAGGGGTTAACTCTGCTGCAGTAATGCGTCCTGAGTTACTTAAGGAAGCTGCAGATATTTACGGTAAACAATGTGTCGTATTAGGGTTAGATGCAATGCCGATTTATAATGATAATGAAGAAATAATTAGATGGGAAGTATATACTCATTCAGGTCATGAGAAAACTGGACTCGATGTAGTGGAGTGGGCACAGCAAGCAGCTGATTTAGGCGCTGGAGAAATAATATGTACAAGTATTCATAAAGACGGCATGAAAAACGGCTATGACGTAGCACTTATAAAGTTATTATCCGAAAAAGTTAATATCCCAATCATCGCTTCAGGTGGTGCAGGAAAAATGGAGCATATTGAAGAAGTCTTTACTGAGGGGAAAGCAGATGCGGCATTAGTTGCTTCCATGATTCACTATGGAGATTATACAATTGGTGAAATCAAATCCTACTTACACACAAAAAATGTGAATGTACGACTTACTTAAGAAAACAACCTAGTTTCCGCATGGAGCTAGGTTGTTTTTTGTTATATTAAGCTTCAAATGTAGAAATGATCGAATGTTTGTGAGAGTCGGGACAATACAACACAACCGTTCAACAATCAATCAGATTTCCAAAAACGGTTAGTCTAGCACTTCCCAACCACGATCAGTTGCTAAATTTCGGAGCTTTTCTTCAGGACTGACGGCAACTGGATTTCCTACTAGCTCAAGTACGGGCAAGTCAGAGTAACTATCCCCATAGGCATAACTATTAATCCAATCTATTTGAAGACCCTCTAATGCTTCCTGTACCTTTAATGTTTTTTGCTCTCCATTTATATGTATAATGGCCTTTTTAGTATAAACTTTATCGTCTTTATAGAATATATCTGTTCCAATTATTTGATTGAACACAAGTCCCTCTGTTACACGTTCTAAAAACTGTGTGTAAGCACCAGATACTAGTAATATGTGAATATTCTCTTCTTGATGAAGTTTGAGTCTTTCTAATACTTTTTGGTTAAAATCCTGCTGCATGACAGCTTTGATTTCCTCAAAATATATGTTCATTTCTTGTTTTGTTAGACCATCAAATGCTTCTAAATATAATTGCATAGAACGTTTTTTCATTTTGTTGTCTGGATATATTTTTAGCTTATTTGCTAGATACGGGGGAACAATTGCTCTATAAAAGCGTTTGTATGATGAATGATAGACAGGATGTTCTTTTAAATGCTTCATTAATAATGTAAATGTTTCTTCTGCATAGATAGTTCCATCAAAATCAAAAATAGCCACTCGCATAACTTTCACCCTTTTCCCAAGTAATAACTTATAAAATGATTATACATGAAAAAATAAAAACTCGCCCCAACCGAATGGGACGAGAAGTAAAATTTAACTCATCATATTACCTTGAGCAGGTGCATATGAATTAGTTAAGGCTTGCATGCTTTGCGGATCCAGCTGTGGAACTTGATAATAATGGTGTTTGTTTTGATAAATGGACAGCTCATAAGCCATTTCAATACAATTTGGAATGGAGTCTGCTAGTACTCGGCGAACAACAGGATTAGTTGTTTCTAGTGCAGCAGTAGTTTTAATCGAAGCGGAGGCTTTAGCAGCTCCAAGAAGGTATCCAGAAATCAGTTCGTCTGAAAGCTCATTGGCAGATTGAATTGGTTTTTTGGGTTGCGAAGGTTTTATACCATATATAAAGTCATTTCCAGTTTGCATTTTATAACTAGTGGTTGGATGTGATGGATCTGCACCTGTTTTAAAGCATTCTACCGTAATGTTATATTCATCTAATGCAAATGCATATTGTCGATCTAATATACTTAGTAATTCCTGGTCTTTTACATGAGGACGGAGAAGCACTTTTAAATTTAAACCAGAGACAACTGTCCCTAAAACTTCATGAACGTCAAAAACCTCATGACCACCATGATTCATATTTTGCGAGATATTACCAGTTTGCATATTTTGATGCGTTTGACCTTGACCTTGTCCAAATGGATTTTGTGTCATTCCAATTTTCCTCCTTGTAGAAACTATGATGAAACATCTCTTGTAGTGTGAGCAAAAGGAAAGAAAATATGCAAGCTATAAAATAAAAACAATCCCAACTTATTTATTGGGATTGTGAAATAAACTTATTTAATAGTCGAAACTAATTTAAATATTAATGTGTATAATAATTGATAAACTTCTTCGATAGTAAAGGAATCATCGAATCCTTTTATATAATTTACTGGTAAATTGATTTCCCATAAACCTTCGTTACCTGCAAACATTATACTATACTGCATCTTCTCCGAATTGTAATGTTCATCTAAAAATGCTCTAATTTCTGCGGTATATTTCTTTTGTATAAATAAACCAAACATTGCAGTATATACTTCAAATACTTCATCGTATTCGACGGCAATTGCATCTACGCTTACAACATCCAACACCTTAGTTTCTAAAAAAACATATTCTTGCAAATGATCTTTAAAATAGGATATAGGTGTTTGTAAAAATTCCGTATGTTCTTTAGATATTAACTCATCTGTTTCTTTGTTATATCTTTCAATAATTGCGTCACTAAATAAGTTTTGTTGAATGACATTTAATCCTTCTGGAAGTAATTGATTTTTTTTCGCAAAATCTTTTTCCTCCGTTGTTAAAGCTAATTCAGTGATTGTTGTTTCTTCCATTTTTTTAATCAGTTTGTTTGTAATCATAGAAATTGATTCCTTCCTTCTTCCACTATTTCTTCTGCCATTAGTTGAAGATCATATGCATCGATAGTGATTAATCGATAATCATTTTTTTCGGCATATTGCTCCGCTAATTTTTTGATAAATTTGGGGGAGCCTTCATTTTCTTCATCGTAAATGATTAACATTCCATCGGTATTTCGAACGACGAATTTATTTCTCTCTATAAACTGCCAGGGTGCTTCATACGGTTTTTTAGTAACACTTGTATGATAATCAGCTTGTGATAATAGGCGCTCATACTTTTCTTTCTTTTGCTCATTCCAGTTGTTTTCTTGTTCTAAAAAAGGGGTAATTATTGCATACTTCAAATTTGGATACTCATCCTTAAGCTCTAAAATAAGTTCCGCTGTCCACGTTTCCACACCTTGTTGACCACCCAAAATAACCCACTCTAAACCTTCATCTAATAAAGCACGGAGCTGAGTTTCAATCGCTTTTTTAACGATAGGAATTCCATCATGAGTATCATTAAATATTCCCAACTCATGCGCCTTATAACCTGTTACTAATAATCTTTTAATCATTATATCACCCAACTTATCTAAACGTCTCAGTCCATCATAGCATGTTCTTGTAACCATATAAAACCTTATATCATATACTAGTATGATTGTAAGGAAGGGATGAATAGTACATGAACGACAAGCCGCAGGCAACAGTCGAATTTATAAGCCAATTTGAAGGGTATGTTTATCAGGTAGCTAAAGGATTAAAGGATAAGATGATTGCTGTTCAGACAACTAGAAGTATAGTGCAAGGTAAACTTAAAGGGGTTGCACCAGATCATCTAGTTATAGACGTAAGTGGAACTCCTTTTTATATTAGATTACAGCAAATAGTGTGGATTACACCAATAAAATAAAAAAAGAGGAGCTTGTTATTTGTTTCAACGAGTGGATAAATTATTAATCGATCTACCCAAAGTTGAATATGGGGATGCAAATGCTGCATCGGCAGTACAAGAGTTACTAGGTGGAAAATTTGGGGAAATGTCGACGTTAAATAACTATATGTATCAATCCTTTAATTTTCGGGGTAGAAAGAAATTAAAACCATTTTATGATTTAGTAGCAAGTATTACTGCTGAAGAGTTTGGTCATGTGGAACTTGTATCCAATACAATTAACTTGTTAAACAAAAATTCCTCTTTTACAGGTGAACCAAACAGTACTCCTCTTCAAGATGCTATAGACAAACGAAATACGTACGCTTTTATAGCCAATGCTCAAACATCCATGGCGGGAGATTCTATGGGGAATCCATGGAGAGGTGACTACGTATTTTCAAGTGGTAACTTAGTTTTAGATTTACTTCATAACTTCTTTTTAGAATGTGGTGCTAGAACACATAAAATGCGCGTGTATGAAATGACGGATCATCCGACAGCGAGAGAAATGATTGGATATTTACTTGTACGTGGAGGAACGCATATTTTGGCGTATGCAAAAGCTATTGAAATAGCAACAGGGGCAGATGTGACGAAAATGCTACCGATCCCAAACCTCGATAACCGTGTTTTTGATACTGCAAGAAAGTATGAAGAACAAGGATATGGAAATGTATTGTTTACATGGAATAATGTAGGAGACTACAAAGATGTAAATCAGATCTGGAAAGGAAGCAATCCGCTAAATGGCGAGAAGCTTTATGTGAAAGAAGGAAGTCCAAAAGGTTATGATATTCCTGATTTAAGATCCCTACCAGAGGAATTTGCGCCAGGTATAGGACCAGATGAATATGAAGCGATTGCTAAAAGATTAATGGCTAATATGTAAAGAAATAGCGTAAAATATACGAGTAAGAGGGAACTCCCTAATATTCTTTTTTTTTGTACAATATACAATTATATTGTAGACAATAAAGAAAGGATTGGACAAAAATGACTGTATTATCTGTAGAAACAAACGTTTCAGAAATAGTAAAAGAAGTACCACAAACCGGTGACTTGTTTAGGAAACTTCGTATAGATTTTTGTTGTGGTGGGAAAGTACCTCTAAGAACTGCGGCGTTAGATCAACAGTTAGATCCAGAAGAAGTTCTAGAACAAGTGAAGGGTATTCAATCGAAACAAACAGATTATCAACAATTACTGCCAACTTCTTTAGATGAAAAGGCTTTAATCAAACATATACAATTTAAGCACCATGCTTATTTACGTGATGAATTACCTTCTTTAACTCCTTATATAACAAAAGTATCTAAAGTACATGGTGAAAATCATCCGCATTTAATGAGAATTAAGGAGATTTTTACTACCTTAAAAAGGGAATTAATAGAACATACCGACGACGAGGACAATGTAGTATTCCCATTAATAAGCAAATTCATTGAAAATCCAACAACAGAACATGCTGAGCATTTAAAACCACATGTATTAGAGTTAGAAGAGGAACATGAAAATGCTGGGATTCTTCTGAAAGAGCTACGAGAGATTACTAATAATTTTACGCCTCCAGAAAATACTTGTGGTACATTCAGATTAGTATATCAAAGACTCGAGCAACTTGAAAAAGACACATTTGAACATATTCATCTAGAAAATAATATATTATTTGAAAATGTAAGAAAAGCAATCTAATAGAAACGTCGCTATTTAGTCATAGTTACTTTGACAAATATAGCGACTATTTTTATTTGGAAGTTTAGGCGGTATAATTAAAGAAAGAGTTTAAAGGATGGAGACTTTATGACTGACACTATAAAATTTATCATAGCTTGCCTATTAATCGGTATAGTTCTAGTAGCCTGTTCTAATACCGGTGTAGAAGAAAAGAAAACTGAACTAACTATTTCATCTGCTTCAAGTTTAAAGGAAGCGATGGAGGAAATACAGCATACATATGAAAAAGAAAATTCTTCTATAAAATTACAATTTAACTTTGGTAGTTCTGGCTCACTACAACAACAAATTTCTCAAGGAGCTCCAGTAGACCTATTTTTCTCTGCGGCAGAGGAAAAGCTTGATCTGTTAGTGGGTGATGGTTTAATAGAAAAAACTAATGTTACAGATCTATTGGCAAATGAATTAGTATTAATCGTTCCAAATGAAAAGGGTAACAATATTAGTAGCTTCCAAGACCTCCGTAAACAAGAGATAGAAAAAATATCTATAGGAATCCCTGAAACAGTACCTGCAGGGAAATATGCTAAAGAATCATTGCAAAACCTAGGAATCTGGAATGATATAGAAGATAAAATAGTGTTTGCTAAAGATGTTAGACAGGTTCTATCCTACGTGGAAACAGGGAATGTGGGGGCTGGAATCGTCTATAAAACCGACGTATTAGCCTCAGAAAAGGTAAAAGTAATTATTTCAGCAGAAAAGCAAACACATTCACCAATTATTTACCCACTAGGAATTGTTAAAGAGACCGAACACTATGAGGAAGCGAAAGATTTTTATGATTATCTTCAAAGTGAGAAAGGGTTAAAGGTTTTTAAAGATTATGGGTTTACTTTTAACTAACATTACATTAAACGAATTTTTTACTCCTATTTGGTTATCTTTGAAAATTACGATTATTGCTAGTGTAATTGTAATTGTATCTGGAATATTAGTAGGAAGATTTTTAGCGAGAAATTCATTCAAAGGAAAGTCGATTTTGGAAACAGTGTTATTGCTACCAATGGTGCTCTCTCCTACTGTGGTTGGATTTTTGCTGATTGTTTTATTTGGTCGAAATAGTATTTTTGGACAAGCAATCGAATGGTTATTTGATAAACCTGTAATTTTCACGTGGTGGGCAGCGGTCATTGCTTCAGTAGTGGTAGCATTTCCATTAATGTATCAATCAGCTAAGTCAGGATTTCAAGCTATCGATACATCTATAGAAGAAGCTGCTAGAGTGGATGGGGCAAGTGAATGGAAGATACTATACTATTTATCAATACCTCTCGCATCTAAATCTATTATTTCTGGTGCTATTTTAAGTTTTGCAAGGGCGCTTGGTGAATTTGGGGCAACTTTAATGTTTGCAGGTAATATTCCTGGTCAAACTCAAACTTTGCCTACAGCAATTTATACTGCAATTGATTCGGGGAATATGGAACTTGCTTGGCTCTGGGTTATTTCTATCATATTAATATCGTTTATTATGTTGATGGTTATTCAGCGTAGAGAGAATAATTGAATGAATGATAAATTGAGACTTAAGTATATATGCTTAAGTCTTTTTTGTTTTCCAATCGTAGATGATAGTCCATAAAGATATGAATATAGCCCATAAGCAAGATCCAGGGATTAAAAAAACTAGGTTAAAGCTCATAAAGGTACGAATATAGCCCTTAACCAAGGGGAAATAGCCCACAAACTTGTCCAAATAGCCCATAAGCAAGCTTTAGGGGCTAAAAACAAGATGATTAGTCTTTAAGTTTTCGAATAGAGGTTCTGTTCTAGGGAAAACCCTGCGGTGTTTAGGACTTTCCCTAATGTCGAATATTGTTATAGTCTTCCATAATAATAGTATAAGAATGAGCAAGTAATTGATTCCCGTCATGCTATTCATTCGAAAAGGAAGGGTGATCGATACTAATGAAACGTAAATTTGGATTGAAGTATTTTAAGCCTATAGAAAAATATTCAGGAAGCTGGTCAATTCTTGAGCAAAAAAACCGAGACTGGGAAAATATGTACCGTGAACGTTGGTCACATGACAAAGTAGTTCGTACAACACATGGAGTTAACTGTACTGGTTCTTGTAGCTGGAAAGTATTTGTGAAAAATGGAATCATTACATGGGAAAATCAGCAAATAGATTATCCATCATGTGGTCCTGAAATGCCAGAATTTGAACCAAGGGGTTGTCCACGTGGAGCGTCATTCTCATGGTATGAATATAGCCCATTACGAGTAAAATACCCTTATATGCGTGGTCGTCTCTGGAGACTGTGGAAATCTGCTTTACATGAACATAATAATCCAGTGGATGCATGGGGAAGTATTGTAGAAGATCCAGAGAAATCATTTACTTATAAAAGAGCTAGAGGGAAAGGTGGACATGTTCGAGTTTCATGGAAAGATGCAATGGAAATGATATGTGCACAATTGATTTATACGATTCGTACGCATGGTCCCGATAGAATAGCTGGATTTACACCAATTCCAGCAATGTCGATGATCAGCTATGCTGCTGGTTCAAGATTCATCAGTTTACTTGGTGGAGAGATGTTAAGTTTCTATGATTGGTATGCTGATTTACCGCCTGCTTCTCCACAAATTTGGGGAGAGCAAACAGATGTACCAGAATCATCTGATTGGTATAACTCGGGTTACTTAATCATGTGGGGCTCAAATGTTCCACTAACTCGTACACCAGATGCCCATTTTATGACGGAGGTTCGTTATAAAGGAACGAAGGTTGTTTCTGTTGCACCTGATCACGCAGAAAACGTGAAATTTGCGGATAATTGGCTAGCTCCACATCCAGGTACTGATGCTGCTTTAGCCCAAGCAATGACACATGTTATTTTAGATGAGTTTTATATTCAACGTAAAGAAGAAATGTTCATTAACTATGCAAAACAATATACGGATATGCCATTTTTAATCATGTTAGATGAACATGAAGGAATCCACAAAGCCGGGCGTTTCTTACGTGCAAGTGATTTTGGAGATACAACAGAGAATTCTGAGTGGAAACCAGTTATTATGGATGAAATTACGTCTAGAATAATAGTTCCAAATGGGACAATGGGACAACGTTGGGAAGAAGATAAAAACTGGAACCTGATTTTAGAAAATGAAGATGGCACTAAAATTGATCCTGCGATGAGTGTCGAAAACTATGAATCAAGTCAAACTGAAATAGTTTTCCCGTTCTTTGATAATGTTGCAAATGGAACATTTAATAGACATATTCCAGCTAAACAAGTGACTTTGGCAGATGGAAGTACTCGTCTAGCAGTTACTGTATATGATTTAATGTTAAGTCAGTACGGTATTTATCGTGGGGAAAGTGAATTTAACGCAAAAGGATATGATGATGCAGAATCATTATACACACCAGCTTGGCAAGAAAAAATTACTGGTGTCAAAGCTTCAGTAGTTGTACAAGTAGCTAGAGAGTTTGCGCAAAATGCCATAGATACACAAGGTAGATCTATGATTATTATGGGAGCTGGTATTAATCATTGGTTCAATAGTGATACAATCTATCGATCTATTTTAAACTTAGTTATTTTAACAGCATCTCAAGGTGTTAACGGTGGTGGATGGGCGCACTATGTTGGTCAAGAAAAAGTTCGTCCAATTGAAGGGTGGAGTACAATTGCGTTTGCCAAAGACTGGCAAGCACAGCCACGTCTACAAAATGCGACTTCTTTCTTCTATTTTGCTACCGATCAATGGAAGTATGAAGAAATGGGTAATGATTCACTAAAATCACCTTTAGCTGGAAAGCTGAAGTACCAGCATCCAGCAGATTATAATGTGTTAGCTGCACGACTTGGTTGGTTACCATCTTACCCGCAATTCAACAAAAACAGTTTGCTATTCGCAGAAGAAGCAGCTGCTAAAGGACAAACAACAAATGAGGAAATTATTAAACTAGCATACGATCAAATTGTTTCAGGTGAAGTAAAAGGTGCAATCGAAGATCCAGATTCACCAGAAAACTTTCCAAAATCATTATTTGTATGGAGATCAAATTTAATATCAAGTTCTGCAAAAGGTCAAGAATATTTCATGAAGCATTTGCTAGGAGCAAGCGATGGATTATTAGCTTCACCAAATGAAGATGAAAAACCAGAAGAAATCAAGTGGAGAGATGATGTCGAAGGTAAATTAGACCTTTTAGTTTCTATCGACTTTAGAATGACGACAACTCCATTGTATTCAGATATTGTATTACCAGCAGCAACTTGGTACGAAAAAACGGATATTTCATCTACAGATATGCATCCCTTTGTTCATCCGTTCAATCCAGCAGTAGATCCTCTATGGGAATCGCGTTCCGACTGGGATGTATACCGTTCATTAGCTGAAACTTTTTCAAAAATGGCAGAAGTTCATTTACCTGGCGTCTATAAAGATGTAGTTACCTCGCCACTTGCCCATGATTCGAAGAGTGAAATCTCTCAACCTATGGGATTAGTGAAAGACTGGAAAAAAGGTGAGGTTGAGCCAATCATTGGTAAGACTATGCCTAACTTTATTGTTATAGAAAGAGATTATTCAAAAGTCTATGATAAATATGTCTCACTTGGTCCATTAACAGAAAAAGGGAAAATCGGAGCTCATGGTGTAAGTTTCTCAGTGGCCGAAGAATACGAGGATATGAAAAAAATAAATGGAACTCATTTTGACGACACGATAAAAAATGGACTCCCAATTATTCATTCAGCAAGACAAGCAGTAAATGCAGTACTACATTTATCGTCAGCAACAAATGGTAGAGTTTCACAAAAAGCATTTGAATCCGCAGAAAAAGATACAGGAGTTCAATTAAAGGATATTTCTGCAGATCGAGCAGCTGAAAAAATAACATTCCAAAATATTACCGTTCAACCAAGGGAAGTAATACCTACACCTGTGTTTAGTGGTTCAAACAAATTAGGTCGAAGATATTCACCATTTACAACAAATATAGAACGACTAGTTCCATTTAGAACACTAACTGGTCGCCAACATTTCTATATCGATCATGAAATTTTCCTACAATATGGCGAATCACTACCAGTATACAAACCAACATTGCCACCGATGGTATTTGGTCCAAAGGATAAACCGATTGTTGGTGGAAAAGACGCACTAGTTCTACGTTATTTAACACCACATGGAAAGTGGAATATCCATAGTACTTATCAAGACAATTTGCATATGCTTACATTATTTAGAGGTGGTCCGGTTGTCTGGATTAACAATGATGATGCGGCAGAGCATGACATTGACGATAATGCTTGGTTAGAAGTCTACAACCGAAATGGTGTAGTTACAGCAAGAGCTGTTGTGAGTCATCGCATGCCAAGAGGAACAATGTTCATGTACCATGCGCAGGATAAACATATTAATGTACCTGGTTCTGAAATAACAGAAGAACGGGGCGGAAGTCATAATGCACCTACAAAAATTCATGTTAAACCAACTCAAATGGTCGGTGGTTACGCACAATTAAGCTATGGATTTAACTATTATGGGCCGATTGGAAACCAAAGAGATGGATACGTAGCTGTACGTAAGATGAAGGAGGTAAATTGGCTTGAAGATTAAAGCGCAAATAGCAATGGTGATGAACCTAGACAAATGTATTGGATGTCATACTTGTAGTGTTACCTGTAAAAGCACGTGGACCAATCGTGAGGGTGCCGAATACATGTGGTTTAATAATGTCGAGACTAAACCGGGTATAGGATATCCAAAACGTTGGGAAGATCAAGAAGTATATAAAGGCGGTTGGCAAATGCGAAATGGGAAGTTGGAACTGAAATCTGGTTCCAAACTTTCTAAAATAGCATTAGGAAAAATTTTCTATAACCCGGATATGCCAGAGATGAAAGATTACTATGAGCCGTGGACATATGATTATGAAAAACTAACTAATTCACCTGAAGTAAAACATTCCCCAGTTGCTCGTCCAAAATCAGTGATTACTGGGGAGTATATGGACTTAGAATGGGGACCGAACTGGGAAGATGATTTGGCGGGAGTTCATATTACTGGACCTACTGACCCGAACATTCAAAAAATCGAAGAAGAAATCAAATTCAACTTTGAACAGTCGTTCATGATGTACTTACCTAGATTGTGTGAGCATTGTTTAAATCCAAGTTGTGTTGCATCGTGTCCATCTGGTGCGATGTATAAACGTGAAGAAGATGGAATCGTACTTGTCGATCAAGAGGCATGTCGTGGTTGGAGATATTGTATGACAGGATGTCCATATAAAAAAGTGTATTTTAACTGGAAAACAAATAAAGCAGAAAAATGCACATTCTGTTATCCCCGTATTGAATCGGGATTACCAACTGTTTGTTCGGAAACTTGCACAGGTCGTATTCGTTATTTAGGAGTACTTTTATATGATGCAGACCGTGTGTTAGAAGTTGCCTCTACTCCAGATGAAAAAGATTTGTATAAAGCTCAATGTGGCATATTCTTAAATCCACATGATCCTGAAATTATTGAACAAGCAAGAAAAGATGGAATTGCAGAAGAGTGGATTGAAGGTGCACAAAATTCACCTGTTTATAAACTTGCAATAGAATACCAACTCGCATTCCCATTGCATCCGGAATATAGAACATTACCAATGGTTTGGTATGTTCCACCATTAAGCCCGATTATGAATTATTTCGAAGGGAAGGATTCTATCAAAAATCCAGATATGATCTTCCCAGCGATCGAAGAAATGCGTACACCTATTCAATATTTAGCAAATATGTTAACAGCCGGGGATGCGGTAGCAGTAAAAGGTGCTCTTCAACGAATGGCGATGATGCGGTCCTATATGCGAGCAATGTCATCCGGTAAAGAATTTGATGAAAGTCGTTTGGAACGGGTAGGATTAACCGCACATCAAACTCAGCAAATGTATCGATTATTAGCAATTGCGAAATATGAAGACCGTTTCGTTGTACCAACATCTCATCGAGAAGGATATATGGATCCTTACCGTGCTCAAGGTTCTATGGGCTACGATATGGGTTGTGATGGATGTGGTCCAGCGTCTCCAAATCCAACTCCTGCTAAAACGGGCAAGGAAATTTATGAAGAGAACTTCTACGGGGGTATCTGGCGTGATTGATTTAGAAAAGCTATATAAACACAAAACAGCTTTCGGATTTTTTGCACAACAGTTAACTTATCCTGAAAAATTGACCTTTCATCCTACTGCAATAGAGGAGTCTTTTTCACCAGAGGATCCTGCTTATGATTTAGTAAGAAGTTACTGGGACAAAATTCATACGTATAGTTTAGATGATATACAGGAATTATATGTGCAAACATTTGATTTTCAAAAGAGTGCAACCTTATATATGACTTATTTTAAATTTGAGGATGCAAAAGAAAGAGGTCAAATGTTAGCTAAGTTAAAAGTGATGTATGAAATGTTTGGCTTAGATATGCCAGCGGAAGAGCTCTCTGATTATTTGCCGCTAATTTGTGAGTTTTTGTATGCAGCAGAGTGGCTAGGGGATCCACGTGCAAAGGATAGCTTTAATATATTATTTGCTGTTCTGGAAGATGGAACATTTCATTTAATTGAATCATTAGAGAAATTTAATAGCCCATATCTCGGGCTTGTGAGAGGGTTACGTGAAACCTTTAAAACTTGCATCGAAAGGGAGGCTGTAAATCATGAACATGATTGATCAGTTTTTATGGGTTATTTTTCCTTATATCTGTATAGCAGTATTTATAGTAGGACATATTTTCCGATATAGAACAGACCAGTTTAGTTGGACGGCAAAATCGAGTGAATTTATCGAGAAAAAGCAATTAATGATCGGTAGTTTACTTTTCCATATTGGAATAATACCTGTTATTATGGGTCATATCTCGGGATTAGCTATTCCGAAATCTTGGCTTCAGGCAGTTGGTGTAAGTGATCATCTTTACCATATTGGGGCTATTTACATCGGAGGGTTCTTTGGTTTTGTAACATTAGCTGGTATGATTATTTTGACATCCCGCCGATTTACAAAGTCAACTGTTCGAAAATTGAGTAGTACTTCAGATTTAGTAGTAAATGTGATATTATTATTTATCGTATTTATGGGGATGTATGCAACACTTGTTACAAATGCAGTTCAACCTGATTTTGACTATAGAACCTCCATTTCCGTGTGGTTTAGAAACTTATTTATCTTGCAGCCAGATGCATCCTATATGTTAAATGTTCCTATGTCATTTAAAATACATGTTGTAACAGGGTTTCTAATATTTGCACTATGGCCATTTACTAGATTAGTTCACGTTTGGAGTGTACCATTAAACTATGTAGGTAGAAGCTACATCCTATATCGAAAAAATCGTTCTGAATAATAAAAAGAAGACCTCGGTCTTCTTTTTTATCAATAAGGGGTATTTATATGAATAATGATATAGATTTTCAAAAAGTGATTACTGATATAAAGGACAAATATGAAGTCGATTTAGTAACATTAGCCTTTATTCAACCGGCGCAAATGGAATATGTGTTAACATGGCAGTTTGCTATTGGCAATATAAATAATCGATTGAAAAGAATTGTACTTCAGTCAGGTAAAGGTATTGCAGGACATGTTTTCAAGTCTGGAAAGCCAATGATTGTACAAAATGTTTTCACTGAATATCCCGCAAAAGATCTTTTTAATTATCCAATAATTGTTTCCGAAAAAATTAAAAGTTTTTGTGCTTTACCACTTTATAAAAAGAATAAAGTTCAAGGTGTTATACTATTGGGGTTTAGAGAAGAGTATAAAATGACAAATGAATTGTTTGAAAAAATAATCTATAACTTAGACATTGATTTTCCGAATTACTACGGAAAGGAGATGGCCAAGAATTGATAAACAATACACATTCAGATTTTGTACAAAGCTTAATAGGAATGTACGAAAATAGTTCTGAAGCCTTCTTCTTTTTCAATAAAGAGAATAGATTATTACATCTAAATCCAATAGCGAAAGAAATAGTAGATACCGATTCGATTAATGCAATGTTAGAAGGTCAGGACAAATCTATTTGCCAGACGTGTAAAGGGTTTACGAATACAACGGAGTTAGTATCCTGCGATAATTGCTACATCACCAATTCAAATGAAGATTTCAGTTCCTTTCAAGTTTATTTAGATACAAAAGATAGAGGAATACTTCCATATGTAGCTAGTTTTCATACTATAGATAACGAAAAGGGAACAAAAGTACTTATATTGAGAAATTTAACTAAGTTACTGGAAACAAGAGAGCTATTATTTAAAAATTCAACGATTAAACAAATTATTAAAGCGCAAGAAGACGAACGCAAAAGGATTTCTCGAGAATTACATGATAGTGTAGCACAAGAAATATTAAGTTCATTAGTAGATTTAAGACTTATGAAATATTTGAAAGGTCCTGAGGAAGTTGCCCAAAAGGTTCAACATGTGGAAACATCTTTAACAAGACTACTGGATCAAATTAGAAACTTGTCAGTAGAATTAAGACCTTCATCATTAGATGATCTAGGGATTGAAGCAGCTCTAAGATCACACTTTAAATGGATTGAAAAAAATTATGGACTTATAGTTCATTATACTTCTGAAATCAAAGGGAAACGTTTTCTTAGTGAAATAGAGACGGTTGTCTATCGTATATGCCAAGAATCAATATTAAACGTACTAAAATATGCCGATGTAGATGATGTGATGGTGGAATTATATGAGAAAAATAATATATTAATGCTTAAAATTGTAGATGAAGGTGTTGGCTTTGATACATCTACAAGAGTATTTAAAGGTACTGGTTTAGGTTTGTTTGGTATGAAAGAAAGAGCTGAACTAGTGAGTGGTAAATTTTCTATTATATCCTCAGCTGGTAAAGGTACGGAAATTCAACTATCGATTCCAATAAAGGAGCGTTAAACGAATGAAAATTGTGATTGCAGACGACCATGCCGTTGTACGTAGTGGGTTTTCGATGATATTAAACTTTCAAGAAGATATGGAAGTTGTAGCGACTGCTGCTGACGGAATTGAAGCACATTTAATGGTCGCAAAGTATCAACCAGATATATTACTTCTAGATTTAAGCATGCCACCGGGGGAAAGTGGGTTAATAGCAACTGGTAAGATTAGCGAGGATTTCCCAAATACAAAAATATTAATATTAACAATGTATGATGATCAGGAATATATGTTTCATGTATTGAAAAACGGTGCTTCTGGTTACATTTTAAAAAATGCTCCAGATGAGGAACTGGTGAGTGCGATTCGAATGATATACAATGGTGGCACTTATATACATCCTAAGATGGCTACATCACTAGTGAAAGAATTTATAAAGAAGGATCAAAGTATTGTTGAAGATGATCCATTTAGAGTCCTTTCAAATAGAGAAATAGAAATTCTTCCGTTAGTGGCAAAAGGATATGGAAACAAGGATATTGCTGCGAAATTATTTATATCTGTAAAAACGGTAGAAGCACATAAAGCGAAAATTATGGAAAAACTAGAGTTAAAAAGCCGTCCTGAGTTAGTAGAATATGCCTTAAAAAAGAAACTACTAGAATTTTAAAAGAGAGGTATTTTATCATGGTCAATACTAATTTCCAAAGTAAAGTTCCTGCAATGAGAATATTAGAAAATGAGCATCAATATTTAATGCACTTGATGAATGAATGGCATGCTATCGTTTTAAAATTTGAAAATGATGTGTATGATGAAATAAATGCTCGTTCAGAGTTTGTCAGATTGCGAAAGTTGTTAATAGATTTCTTAGAACCTCTAAAAAATCATACTGATAAAGAAGAAAAGTTCTTTTTTCCATTATTAGGGCATTATATTGGTACGGAGCAAGGACCTATAGTCACTATTGAAGCGGAGCATGAAGAAATTGATGCGTATATTGGTCACTTTTTACATCATACTCGAGCAGGCATGAGTGATCTAAGCTTGGATGATATGAAACGTATTGCAAAAGATGCGGGGGAAGCCTTCGAAGTATTAATGGTTCATTTTGTTAAGGAAGAATCTGTATTATTTCCTATGACGGATAGAGTAATGAAGGCAGTCGATCAGGACAAACTATTAGAACAACTGAATACGTTGATAGTCTAAAATAACCTATTTAACTTTGGGTTATTTTTTTATTTCAGTCAATGTTAAAGTAAATGTAAGGGTGTGAAAGTACATTTAAGGTTAAGCAAGTTTAGATGCAGGGTAGGAGAGGTGGTAAATACTTAGGTAATTATTCATATTTATATACAAATAAATAAATTAAGTGGAGAAAATGATTATGAAAAGAGTAGATGTTGTCTATTTACTTTTATATGATAGAGATGAAGAAAATGTATTGATGGTAAAAAACAAAGAAAGTGAGTCCTCTTACCATATACTTCCAGGTGGAGCAGTAAAATATGGAGAAACTCTTGAAGAGGCAGCTATACATGAACTTAGTTTAGAAACAGGTTTAAATGTTGAATTAGAGGGAGTTTTTGCAAATTTCAACTGATTAAGAGATAGTTATTGTAAATGCAAATGATGTAAAGGGAATACTCAGGCTTCTATGATAAGGAGTTGAAAGAAGGTGAAATGGGTTTGATTGATTTTAATGAATCCTATTTAATGAGGCTAAAAATATTCGATTACACCCAAAATAAGCAAACTAGTTATCAAATAAGCTGTGGATATGATTCATACAATATAGAAAAATATATTAATTTGAAAACTTCAAGTGGAAAATTCACTTGAAAATGGAACTTCAATTCGTTTTAAACGTACTTAAGTAGAACAATACTTAGTTTAGGAAGAAAATTTACCTTCTATTTACAGTCTATAGTGACTAAAATGAAACATAAGTCCATCAAAATATAAGGAGTTAAAAATGGGAGAATTAGATATTGTATTAATAGTAAAAATGATAGTAATTGGGCTAGTTCAAGGTTTTACAGAACCAATTCCTGTGTCATCTAGTGGACACGTAATGATTGCAAGTGAGATCTTGGGGCTAGGTGAACAAGGGTTTACTTTTGCTATATTAACAAATACAGCCTCACTATTTGCGGTACTTTATATTTATAGAAAAGACATCGTAAGACTTGCAGTAAATTCACTTCTGTATTTGAAAACAAAAAACATCCGTTATAAGAGTGACTTCCGTTTTGTTTTCTTTATCGTAATTGGTACTATTCCGGCTGGTGTTCTAGGGATATTATTAAGCGATTATATAGCAGAAAGTGTTAGTATGACAACGATTGCGGTGATGCTTTTCGTAACAGGTATTGCCTTGTGGCTAATTCGCAATCTGAAAGGTAGAAAAGACGAGAGTGATATTACAATTAAGGATGCTTTTATTGTAGGATTAGGGCAGGCGGTCGCATTAACACCAGGGATTAGTCGTTCAGGTGCAACGATTATTTCAGCAGTTGCTGTTGGAATGAAACAAGATACTGCACTCCGATTTTCATTTATGTTGTATATTCCTGTGAGCCTTGGAGGGGTTATACTAGGCCTTTCTGATTTTCTAAATGAACCAAACAAAGCAGATCTAGCAATTCCGTATTTAGCTGCATTTATTGCAACACTTTTAATGACCTATTTTGCGATGAAGTGGTTTATGGGAGTTATGAAAAATGGTAAGTTGGTTTATTTTACTTATTATTGTTTCATTGTAGGAGCATTACTTCTAATTTTCTACTAACGGATATTTATTTTTGAACTCCTATGAAAATAAAAAAATGATCAAAATCTATAAAATCACATAACAAAAGAAATTCAGAATAAGCACTATAGTTAATTGACCTGTTTAGCCATGCATACTGAACTATAATCGTTCTGCAATATCCTCTGTAATATTATTTTGCTGTATGGATGGCTAACGGTTGATTTAGTTCAAGAAAATTAGGGTTTGCTTAGTTAACTTTTTTTCTTTTTGAACTAAGAATAGATATTTTTATAAAAATTGAATTATACTTTAGAGAATAGTTATGGATAGGAGTAGATTTATAATGGAGAAGGTAGCATCATTTTTAATGTTTCAAGATGACAATGCAGAAGAAGCTATGAATTATTACACATCTCTCATTGAGGATTCACAAATTACAACCATTGTTCGTTACGGACCTAACGAATCTGGGAAAGAAGGAACTGTAATGCAGGCCACTTTTACTTTAAAAGGGCAAGAGTTTATGTGTATTGACAGTAATGTGAAGCATCAATTTTCTTTCACTCCTTCATTCTCAATCTTTGTGACTTGTGATTCGGAAGAGGAACTTAACAATCTTTATAACAAACTCCTCGAAGATGGACAAGCACTCATGCCTTTAGAAGATTATGGCTTCAGTAAAAAATTTGGTTGGCTAAATGACCGCTTCGGAGTTTCGTGGCAACTAAACCTTCCTAAATAATACTTAGTATTCCTCCTAATATCAAAATAATAATTTTATTTCCATGTAAGTAATCATCGGTATTTAATATACCGATGTTTTTTTATGATTACATGTTCGCTCTTGATAAAAAAGGAACTGTCAAACAATAAGAGATCCATTAATTGATTTGTAATTTTGGATAAAAAATTTGAATTATATTTTCGAGTTACAGGCGTTTACTGAAAAGGATTAAAGATTTTTTCTGATTGAAGTTACACAGTGGTAAAGTTGAATAACATTTAAGGTGTGAAGGAATTAGAGATTTAATGTAGAATTACATAATTTATAAAAAGTTTATTTAGTTATTCACAAATAGGGGGAATAGTATATGGATATGAAATACCCAATAGGCACTTTTCAGTTTGATGATGAAATTACTAGCAGTGTCACAAGTGTTTGGATAGATGAGATGGAAGATTTGCCAAGATTATTAAAAGATGCTGTAAAAGACTTAGATGACGAACAGCTTGATACTGCTTATCGTTCTGGAGGGTGGACTGTTCGACAAGTAATACATCATCTTGCAGATAGTCATATGAATGCCTACGTTCGTTTTAAATTGGCTCTTACTGAAGAAAATCCAGTAATTAAGCCATATGACGAAACGAAATGGGCGGAACTATCTGATTATAAATTACCCATTGATACTTCAATTTTACTTCTAGAAACTTTGCATAAACGCTGGACCAACCTAATACATAGTCTAACTCCTGCTGATATGGAAAAGAAATTTATTCATCCAGATTCAGGTGAAGTTTCAGTAAATAAAAATATAGGAATCTACGCTTGGCATGGTAGACATCATCTTGCACATATTACTGCCTTGCGTAATCGAAACGGATGGTAAAGAATTTTGAGATAGAGTAAATGATCCTCAGTAAAATGTAGGACTGATAACACTCATCACTTTACTTAACAGTTTAGTTCAATTAGGAATATATCCGAGCGAGAAATAGATTGGCACTTAATATCAAATAAATTAAACATGACAACGAATAGACAAACGACATTAGATTCCTGAGAGAAGAAGGGGCTAGTCGTGACTTCCTGTCCGACCAGCCTCTTTAAAAATTCACTTGGTAATAATGTAGCAATCTGACTATCCAAAGTCATTGGCAAACGATAGAACAGGTTTTGCCCTAAAGGACCGTCAGTTTATCTTACTATTTAGGGAATACCCTTACCTGTAAAGGGGAGTCCCCTATTAGCATCTACATACGATTTCGTTAAACTAATAGTAGGGAATCAATACGAGGATCATTCAATACCATTAGAAAAGGTGATATGAATGATAAAGAAAGTGCAACTGCCGTTACAGACAATGAACTTAGTTTTAGGCTTTATGATTTGGGTAATTATTTCTTCTTTACTTCCATTTATTAAAGAAGATATTGATATACCCGCAGATAAAATAGCCATTTTAACAGCAATACCTGTGGTGTTGGGATCCATATTACGGATACCTCTTGGTTATTACGCAAATGTTATTGGTGCAAGACTTGTGTTTATCATTAGCTTTGTATTATTAATGTTCCCCGTTTTTTATATCAGTGAAGCTTCAAGTTATATAGATTTAATGATCGGAGGACTATTTTTAGGGGTTGGGGGAGCGGTTTTCTCTGTAGGTGTTACTTCCTTACCTAAATATTATCCTAAAGAAAAACATGGTTTTGTAAATGGGATTTACGGAGCAGGTAATATTGGAACTGCAATTTCTACATTTGCCGCTCCAATGATTGCAACTCAAATTGGCTGGTCTTCAACCATAAAATTGTATTTAATACTATTGTTGGTATTTATCGTTATTAATATTTTCTTAGGAGATAAACATGAGGTTAAAGTAAAAACACCAATTATCGAACAGATTAAAGGTGTATATAAAAAGGATAAACTTTGGTTCTTCTCTTTATTCTATTTCATCACATTTGGCTCGTTTGTAGCATTTACTGTTTACCTCCCGAATTTTTTAGTAAGTAACTTTGAATTAGATAAAGTGGATGCTGGTTTAAGAACTGCAGGATTTATAGCAGTGGCAACATTTTTTAGACCAGTTGGAGGATGGTTAGGCGACAAATTCCAACCATTATTCCTATTGATGGGTGTATTTTCAGTCTATACAATAGCTGCTATGTTATTAGCCTTCTCTCCATCAATAATGCTTTACACGATTGGCTGTATAGTAATTGGTATAAGTGCGGGAATAGGAAATGGTGTAATATTTAAATTAGTACCATTTTATTTTAATAAACAAGCTGGTATTGCTAATGGTATTGTGTCGATGATGGGTGGCTTAGGTGGATTTTTCCCACCTCTATTATTAGCCTCCATTTTCTCACTAACTGGACAGTACTCAATAGGCTTTATGCTACTATCCTCTGTTTCATTGGCAAGTCTAGTTTTAGTAGTATTCATGTACTATCAAGATAGATTAAAATTGGCTCAAGAAGTTTTCAAATCAACTGGTCAAGGAATTATGGTAACGAATACTGCAGGTAAAATAGTTTCAGTTAACCCAACCTTCACCCAATTAACAGGGTTTAGTGAGGAAGAAGCTGTAGGGCAGACTCCAAGAATCTTAAAATCTAATCGTCAGGAAAAAGCATTTTATGATGAAATGTGGAATAGTATTCAAAAAAATGGAATGTGGCAAGGTGAGATTTGGAATACTAGAAAAAATGGAGAAGTATTTTTGGAATGGTTAAATATTAGTGCAGTTAAAGATGAAACTGGAGAAGATGTTAGATATGTTGGTACTTTCACTGATATAACTAAACACCGGACAAATGAAGGCAACCAATCGTAAAGATAGGGGGCCTTCCCCTATTTTAATCGATAAGTAATTGTATGCTTTTTACGCTTAGCACCTCGTGTCGATTTTAAAAAAACCAGTAAAGGTAAAGATTACAATTACAATCATTCTTCCAACGGCTTTTCACGGCTTTCCAAAGGAGCTTGCTTTTTCAAAAAAGGATGTGTTTAAATGGCTTCGCGATATTCAAGACAACTATTATTTAAACATATAGGTGAAACTGGTCAGCATCAGTTAGGAGATGCGACCGTGGCTATTATTGGTTGCGGTGCACTCGGTTCAGCAATTGCTGAAACTTTGGTTAGAGCAGGAGTAGGTACTATCCATTTAGCAGATCGTGATTATGTAGAATTATCTAATATTCAGAGACAACAATTATATACAGAAGAAGATGCCCAAGAAATGCTTCCGAAGGTTGTTGCTGCGGAGAAGAGATTAAAATCAATTAATTCTACTGTTGTTTTGCATACTTATTTACAAAACGTAGATCATACTTTGATAGAATATTTAGCTACTAAAGTCAATGTAATTATGGATGCTACCGATAATTTTGAAACTAGACAGTTGATCAATGATGCTTCATATAAGCATAATATACCGTGGATTTATGGTGCATGTGTTGGTAGCTCTGGAGTAATTTTCCCTTTTAGACCTAGCCAGACCGCCTGTTTCAGATGTTTACTTCCGGTCTTACCAACTGTCAATGAAACTTGTGATACTGTAGGGATAATCTCTCCTGCAGTTCAAATTACAGCAGCTACACAATGTACAGAAGTTCTTAAACTTTTAACTGGAAACAATCAGGCAGTTCGATCTAAAGTGCATCATTTTGACTGCTGGAATAATACGTCTTTAGATATTGGTATTTCAAAATTGAAAAAAGACACTTGCGAAACATGTGGAGAGCATGCTACTTACCCATCTCTACAAAGAGATCAACAATCACAATATGCGGTGTTATGTGGAAGAGACGCGGTGCAAGTTTTACCAAGTCCGGGTAGGAAAGTTACGTTAGAAGACGCAGAAAAATTAGCGAAAAGTATAAAAGCATTCAAAAGAAGAACTCCTTATTTTGTAGAGTTTCAACGAGAACAATTTAGAATGCTTTTGTTCGAAGATGGTAGATTACTTATACATGGTGTAAAAGATGTAAACCTTGGTAGAAGGTTATATACAGAAATTTTCGGATAAAGTGATGGAGGGCTAGTCGATTGTCAACTCAATTTGCATTAAATCGAACATTAACCGCTGCTATTTTAACGGTAAGTGATACTAGAACGGAAGAAACAGATAAAGGTGGATTATTAATTTCGCAATTATTGGAGCAGGCATCTGTAGATGTAATGGAGAAATTAATATGTAAGGACGAACTAAATGAAATTCAGGAAATACTTAATACCTGGACAAGTAATAACAATATAGATGTCATAATTACAACAGGTGGGACAGGCATTGCCAAAAGGGATTGTACAATTGAAGCGATACAACCCAGCTTTACTAAAGAGATTACTGGTTTTGGAGAATTATTTCGTTATCTAGGTTTTACGGAGGATGTTGGAACTAAAGCAATGCTTAGTCGTGCAGTTGCTGGAGTCGTAAATGATAAAGCTGTATTTGTTCTTCCTGGATCGGTTGGAGCTATCAAGTTAGCGATGCGCAAACTAATTCTTCCCGAGCTAGAACATATTGTATTCGAATTAACGAAATAAAAAACGAGAAACTATAAATTAGTTTCTCGTTGATAATCTCCATTTTTTCCACCTGTTTTGGATACTAGCATGGTAGATCCAATTATCATATCTTTCCCACTGGCTTTACACATATCGTAAATAGTTAGAGCAGCAGCAGAAGCAGCTACAAGGGCTTCCATTTCAACACCGGTAGAACCGATTGTTTTTACTTCTGATCGGATATTAATAACATTTTTCTCATTAGCAGACCATTCGAAAGTAATATTTATTCCTGATAAAAGGATAGGATGACACATTGGTATTATATTAGAAGTGTTTTTTGCAGCCATTATACCTGCAACTTGTGCAACTGCAAAGACATCTCCTTTTTTATTGGTACCTTCAGAGATTTGGTTTTTAATAGAATCATTTACAGTGACAGAGGAAACAGCAATAGCGGTTCTAGTAGTTTCGTTTTTATCCGAAATATCTACCATTTTTGCTCGACCTTGTTCATTAAAGTGTGTAAGTTCTGACATAATTTACATCCTTTCAAGTGGGATAGATAAATTATAGCATGTGTAGTAGAAGGAGTTGTTGAAAATGGTAGAAATCAGAAAACCTATTGCAGTGAATGACGCCATAGAACGAGTGATGGACAAAACGAAAGCATTGCCGATAATCGAAATTGCTCTTTCTGATAGTTATGGATACATTTTGGCAGAACCAATTATTGCGAAGCATGATGTCCCATCATTTAATAATTCACCATATGATGGATTTGCAATTCGTTCGGTGGATTCGGTTGGTGCGAGTGGAGACAATCGTATTCCATTTCAAGTGAAAGACCATATAGGTGCCGGACAGGTATCTGATCATGCTCTTGGCAAGTCAGAAGCTGTCCGTATTATGACAGGGGCTCCTATTCCAGAAGGTGCAGATGCAGTTGTCATGTTAGAGCAAACAGTTGAAAGTGAAAGTGCTTTTACTATTCGTAAGCCGTTTAAACCGTATGAAAATGTATCTTTACAAGGGGAAGATTCAAAAAAAGGAGAAATGTTAATCCCATCCGGGACCTTTATCCACCCAGGAACTATCGCACTTTTAGCAACTTTTGGTTATGCAAAAGTGAAAGTGAGAAAAAAACCAGTTGTCGGTATTCTTTGTACGGGAACTGAGCTACTAAATGTGGAAGATGAATTAGTACCAGGGAAAATTAGAAATAGCAATGGCCCAATGATTGAAGCTCAGTTGAAAAGAAGAGGTATTGAATCACGGTACTATGGTATTCTCTCAGATGATTTAGAAAGCTGTTGTCAACTCGTAGAAACAGCATTAGCGGAAACTGATTGTGTCATAACTACTGGGGGAGTTTCTGTAGGTGATTTTGATCATTTACCAGAAATTTATCGTAGATTACATGCAGAAGTTTTGTTTAACAAAGTGGCAATGAGGCCAGGAAGTGTAACAACTGCAGCATTTGCGAATGGTAAATTACTATTTGGACTTTCAGGTAACCCTTCAGCTTGCTTTACTGGATACGAACTGTTCACAAAACCAGCCATTGAAAATATGATGCTGAATAATTCTCCTTATACTCCACATACAAAGGCAAAATTGGCCGAGGACTTCTTAAAGCCAAATCCGTTTACTCGATTTGTACGAAGTGTGTACAGGTTTGAAGGGAATGAAGCAATTATTACTCCGGCAGGATTTAACAAATCTAACGCAGTGTCGTCGATTGCTAGAGGAAATGCGTTGATGGTACTTCCCGGTGGTACCAGAAATTTTGTAGCGGGCGACCTAGTAGATGTTCTTTTATTGGGCAATGAAAATGGAGTTTCATCATGGATGCAGTGAGTATTTTACAAGTAGTAGGGTATAAAAATAGCAGAAAGACTACTTTAATAGATAATTGGGTAAAAGAGCTCGTTTCAATAGAGAAAGAGGTTTCTGTTATTAAGCACCATGGACATGCTAATGGTTTAGACCTTCCTAATATTATGGCGGATAGTATGAAGTTTTTTCATTCTGGAGCGACTTGTTCGATTGCAGTAGATGATCAAACGATTCAAATGCATCAGTTAAAGAAGGAATGGTCGCTTGATCAATTACTAAAATTAGCAAATATCAGTAAACCTGAGGTTATTTTCATCGAAGGATATAAACAGGAAGATTATAAGAAGGTAGTAATTTTAAAGGATTCAAAGGATTGGGAGACACTTCAGCATCTAACGAATATTGTCTGTGTAATTGTACATGGTGAATTGAAAATTGAAGACTATCCAATGATACATATAGAAAATACAGTTCTATTAAATGAGTGGTTAATAGATTGGATCGGTGGGGATAAGTTTGAAACTATTTGAAATCGTAGAAACAGAGATTGACCCAGAACCTTATAGAAAAGCAGTTCTACATGCATCTGCTGGAGCAGTAACAGTATTTACGGGTCATGTACGGGAATGGACAAAAGGAGTAAGAACTATTTACTTGGCTTATGAGGCATACATACCGATGGCAGAAAAAAAACTTGCTCAAATTGGGAAAGAAATTGAAGAACAGTGGCCAAATACTAAAGTTGCTATAGCACATCGAATTGGGAAATTGGAAATATCAGATATTGCAGTTGTTATCGCAGTATCATCTCCCCACCGAAAGGTTGCTTATGAAGCAAATGAATATGCGATTGAGCGGATAAAAGAAATTGTGCCAATATGGAAGAAAGAAATTTGGGAAAATGGTCAGGAATGGATAGGAGATCAAAAACAGAAGCCAATAGTGGAAGGAGACTTGAAATGAATACGGTATTGTATTTTGCAGGTTTAAAGGAAAAGACAGGATTAGATAAAGAAGAGTTTATGTTTTCGGGTAAAACAGTCAAACAATTAATAGAGGAACTTCAAAATAAATATGAAGGATTGGCAGATGGAATAATTCAAGTAGCTATCAATGAGGAATATGCTTTACTCGATGATATTATTGAAGAAAAAGACATCATTGCATTAATTCCACCTGTTAGTGGCGGCTGATGAAAACAGTTGGCATTTTACTTGCTGGAGGTCAATCTAGAAGATTTGGCTCTCCTAAAGCATTCGCAACATGGAATGAACAGTATTTTTACGAATGGTCATATGCAGCGTTAGAAAAAGTATGTGATTATGTCATTATTATTACGAGGAAAGAATTATTGTCTTTATTCCCAAAGAATCTTTCTCTAGCTACTGATGATTCGAGATTTCTTGGATACGGACCTTTAGCTGGTATTTATGCAGGTATGGACACTATTGAAGCTGATCAATATGTAATACTACCATGTGACATGCCATTTATAACAAGAGATGAGTTAAAACAATTAGCTCTCATTCCTTCCACAGCAGACATAAAAGCCGTTAAACAAGGAGAAGTATTTCACCCTCTTGTAAGTATATGGAGTAGTAGCATAAAAGAAAAATTATACCAAAGTTTAATGGCAAAACAATTAAGTGTGATGCAGTTTATATCAAATGTAAGTACAGAATGGATTCTAGCTGATCAGATTAGTGAGCAACCAGAAATGGTGTTCCAAAATATAAATAAACCTTTATGAAAAGGAAGTGAAATGTATGTCGGTTAATATATTGGAAGATCGATTAAATAGACCAATGAGAGATCTGCGAATTTCCGTAACCGATCGCTGTAATTTCCGTTGTTCATATTGCATGCCTAAAGAAATTTTCGGTGATGATTATGTATTTTTGCCACGGGAGGAATTATTAACGTTTGAAGAAATGGAAAGACTAGCAAAAATCTTTGAAAGTTTTGGTGTAAAAAAAATCCGCTTAACTGGCGGAGAGCCGTTGATGAGAAGAAATATAGACGAGCTTGTGAAAAAATTGCTTAGTTTGGATAATATAAAAGACGTAGGTCTCACTACAAACGGAGTATTATTGAAGCAATATGCTCAAAAATTAAAAGATGTTGGATTAACTAGACTCAATATAAGTCTGGATGCATTAGATGAAAACTTATTTGGAAATCTCAATGGAAGAGGGATTAAACCTTCCTTCATTTTAGAAAATATACAGTATGCCAAAAAGCTAGGCTTTGAAATTAAGGTAAATATGGTCGTCCAAAAAAATGTAAACGATCAAGAAATAATTCCAATGGCAAAATATTTTAAAGAACAAGGAATTACACTCCGCTTTATCGAATTTATGGACGTTGGAAATGATAATGCGTGGAGTTTTGAAAAAGTAATAACGAAAAAACAAATTTTAACCATGCTGCAAGAAGAATTTGATCTAGAGCCTGTTGATAAAGACTATTTTGGTGAAGTTGCAGAACGCTATCAATATGCAGGATCTGATTCGCAAGTAGGGTTTATCACATCTGTTTCGGAATCTTTTTGTTCGTCTTGTACTAGAGCAAGGCTTTCTTCTGATGGGAAATTTTACACATGTCTATTTGCTACCAATGGGTTTGACTTACGTGGACTAATACGTAATGGTGCCACAGATGATGAGTTATCAGAAGCTATCAAAAATGTGTGGGAGCATAGAACAGACCGATACTCAGATGAAAGAACGGAAGAAACCGCTAAAAATCGTACGAAAATTAATATGTCCTATATCGGGGGATAAAAAAGGAGAGAATGAAAATGACTAAACCAGGTCCGGCATTAAAACAATTGCATTCGCACCATGCTATACATGAAGGTGGATTATCAGGAGCCATACAAAAAACGAATAATTTCATGGAATTATTGAAATCACGGGAGCTAGAGACCGCAAATTTAGCTGCTGACGACTTACTAGATTATTGGGAAACAAGAGTTATTAGCCACGCGGATGCGGAGGAATCAGGATTTTATCAAGAAAAAGTGGAAGAAAATCCAGCTTTAAGAGATATTGTGATAAAACTAGAAAGAGATCATGATCTACTACGTATTATCGCCAAAGATATAAAGGAAATCCGAAGTGAACATGGATTAAATGAGGCAGTTATTCAACGATTTTACGCACTGTTGACAGTCAATGAAATTCATAGTAGAGACGAAGAACGTCTTTTATTTTAATAGAATTGTAACTCGAAGAAATTATAGTGCAATATAAAGGAGTTTAACTAATGATTGGTAGAAATGATCCTTGTCCATGTAATAGTGGAAAGAAATATAAGGCTTGTTGTTTAAAGAAAGAAAATATTATTTCAATAATCGAAGAAGTAAATAAAGATTTAGAACAAGTGCTACTAAACTTCTTTCATGCTCACCCTACTAACAAGGAAACAAATGAAATATATGAATGGATTGGTGATAGAGAGGAATACCTATCAGATCGCTATGAAAACGATAAAGTAAGTGCCATTATGGGTGATTGTTATTACTTCAATCATCGTGTAGATATTTGGCAGATGCATGTAGAAAGAGAATCGGCAAAAGCGAAAAGACCAAGAGTTCAAACTGTCCTTGATGGTTGGATGAATCCTGAAGTTATTCTTGGCACTATTACACAAATCCATAATAACAAGGCAGAAGTAGTAGAAGTTTTTTCAAAAGAAAAGGTAATTATAGAAATACCCAATCCATTCGAGGGTGGAGTGGGAGACTTTGTTTTTGGACATTTTCTTTTAAACTCAAGAGAACAAGAAAAATATTATCAGTTGTTAAATTCTTTAATCGTGTTAGCTGCGAAAGATGAAGTGCTAGTTGAACGCGTGCAGATTTTGTATAACAACAGTAAAGTTGAAACAGTCGCTGATTTTTATAAAAAATATATTATTGAATGTTATGTAATATTAGGCGATAAAGAAACTGCTATCCAGGAGTTATTTAGTGAAGATGAGCTAGAGCTTATTTCTATTTTACATACTAGTTTAGTAGAAATGGATGTCAAAAGTGATAAGCTAATGTACATCTTTATCGAATATATCCAAAGAAAAGGTATTCCTAAGAGTATGAAGAAACCTTCTGCATTAGTTGCAGGAGCTTTGCAATTTGGAATGCTATATTCTATCATACCGTATATTTGGACAAAGAAAGAAATTTCTTCATTCTTAGAGGTATCCCCAAGTACTGGGAACAAATATGAAGGATTATTCACTGAGTTTTATGAGCATGAAATTTCCAAAGAAGATATGACTCCAAATACCGTTTTTGCGTTTGAAGTAGGAACAGATGCCAATCTAGTGGAGTTTACAAACTGGAAAATGGGTATGCATCTCAGCAAAGTTTCGATTAAAAACGAGAAAGAAATGAGTAGATATATAGATATTTATAAAGATAAAGATTATATACCAAAGGATGATAAAGAAGCTTCCCAAAAATATGCGTATGAAGCATATAGCTCCTCAGATTTGCTAAGAGAAAATTCAACTTCACTGGCTTATTTATTAGATAAACAAAATGTAGATGCAATTTTGTTAAAGGCAGATTATGTAGATATTGCAAAGAAAACTGATTTCTTTAAAGAAGCTATACGTATTGGAGAAAACCAGTTTGATCCAAATTTTGAGTCTGTATGGGGGTATTTACCGAATAGACCTTATTTAAGAGCCTTGTTTAAATACGGATTATCGTGTTTTGAAATGAAGAATTTTGAGAAAGCATTTGATTTGTTTAATAAGATTTTGCAGTTAAATCCAGCCGATCATCAAGGTGTCCGCTATCCAGCAGTTGCAACTTTGATCGCTTTAAACAGAATAGAGGAAGCAGAGAGTCTAATGAGCCATTACCAGGATTCAGATAATGCGTTCTTTAGTTGGTTCCGTTGGACGATGAAGAAAAAGAAAAGTTTCTTCTCGAAAGAAACACAGGCAGCTTATGAGTTGGCAAGTGAAGACAATGCATATGTAGCAAATTACTATCGTACAAAAGTTCCCGCTTTACCATATCCAGATTCTATGGCTATTACACCTGATAGCCCAGAAGAAGCAAAAGTAATTTGGACACTATTACAGCCAATAATATAAACCGATTGCTTCGCGCAATCGGTTTTTTTATTTGATTTAGAGTTCATCAAGCATAACTTCTTTTATCGATTAACTACAAAAAATGATGAATCGGTCGAATACCAAGATTAACATTTATCCATTCATAACTTTATCAGATATTATTGTTTGTACTTCATCATCTGTGTATCCAAGCTCTGATAGAATTTCTTTGTTATGCTGACCAAGCAAAGGAGCAGCGGTTCTCAGTTCTCCAGGTGTTTCGGAGAATTTAGCTGGAAATCCTAGTGTTTTCATTGCACCTGCTACAGGATGGTCGTAATCTAGTACCATATTTCTTGATAGAATATGTTCATCGTTCAACGTTTGATCGTACGAGTAGATTGGTCCAGAAGGGATGCCACTAACATTTAATAACTCTAACCAGTAATATGAGGGGTGTTCGTTTAGAACTTTCTCTATTTCAATCTCAAGTTGACTAGCATTCTTTGCTCGAATACTATTTGTTAGAAAACGTTCATCTGTGAGCCATTCTGGTTTATTGACAACAAGTAGACAAAACTTTTCCCATAGCTTTTGGTTACCTGCTCCAATGAGGATAAATCCATCCTGTGTTTTATAGCCTTGATAGGGGGCTGAAACACGATGTGCTGTTCCATTTCTTTGGGGTACTTCACCTTTACCAAAATACGCTGCAGCTTCCCACACAGTCCATGCGAGACCAGAATCTACTAAAGAGACATCAATATATTGTCCTCTGCCTTTTTTTAGTCGATAAATATATGCAGATAAAATAGATTGAATAGATGTTTGTGCAGCTGCAATATCATGTATAGCGATACCCACTTTGACAGGATTGCCATTTTTTTCGCCAGTCATATCGATCAAACCGGAGAGTCCTTGCGCCATAATATCATAGCCGCCCTTATCTTTATAAGGTCCTGTTTGACCATAACCTGAAATAGAACAATATATCAAAGCAGGATTTATAGCTTTCAGCTTCTCATAATCAATACCAAGTTTTTTCGTAACACCAGGACGATAATTTTCAATAAAAACATCCGCATCTTTAATGAGTTTATATAGTATTTCTAAACCCGCATCTGTTTTTAAATTAAGGCATATCCCACGTTTGTTTCGATTGACCATCATATACATATAGCTTTCTTCGTTTATATATGGTCCCATGCTTCTAGTGTCGTCACCGTTTGGAAATTTTTCTACTTTAATAACATCTGCGCCCATATCAGCTAAAACCATCGTGCAATAAGGACCAGCGAGAACCTGCGATAAATCAAGTACTTTCATACCTTGTAATGCTTGTTCCATCCTCAATCTACCACCTTATATATCATTAATCTTTTAAAAGCAGAAGTCCTTTTACTTCCTCTAAATTACGAGCACCACTCAAGGAAATGGAAACTCTAGTTTCTTGCAAAAAATTCTCTAAAACACGTTCAACCCCAACTCCGCCACCAGCTGCTAATCCCCAAATTACGGGACGACCTATGCAAACTGCGGTTGCCCCAAGTGCTAAAGCCTTTACTGCGTCAGAACCTCTTCTAATTCCACTATCAAATAAAATAGGAATACGTCCATTTACAGCTCGAACTACGCCTGGAAGTGCATCGATGCTTGCAATAACACCATCCAATTGACGACCCCCATGATTAGAGACGATGATTCCGTCTATTCCTTTTTCAATGGCAAGTTTAGCGTCCTCTGGGTGAAGGATTCCTTTTATCAGAATAGGTAGAGTTGTATGCTCTCGTAACTCTGAAATATTCGTCCAATTTAAAGTAGGATGGTATATATTTTCTATAATATTATTTACGATAGTTTCTTGAGTATGATCACTAAGTGATGCCATGAAGACGGGGTCAGATATGTAATTTCCTTGTCCGAATCCGCGTTTCAATGGTGAGTATTGATTGCGGATATCTTCTTCTCGCCAACCAAGCATTGTCGTATCGACGGTTAATACAATTGCTTCATAGCCTGCCGCTTCAGCTCTTTTTACCATACTAAAGGAAATTTCTTTATTTTGAGACGACCAATATAATTGGAACCATTTTGAACTACCATTAGTTTCAGCAGCAATTTCTTCAATAGAATAGCTGGATACCGTGCTTTGAATATATGGAAAGCCAAATTTTGCAGCTGCTTTAGAGACCGCTAATTCACCGTCTTTATGAGCAATTTTGTTCACTCCAACAGGAGCAATGAAAAGGGGGTGGGGATATGTATGTCCTAGAATTGTGACCTCTGTATTTAAAGTAGATACATCCGTTAAAAATCGGGGAATAATTGAATACTTTAAAAAAGAGTCTGTATTTTTTCTATACGTTTCTTCACCACCAGCTGACGAGCGGATGTACCCGAACGGACCGGATTCTAGTGTTTTTTTTGCGGCTTCTTCTAATTCGGCAAAATTAATCGGATAATGGACGTCTGCCTCAATATTTTTTAACAATAAGTCATTAGTGGACATATGGAACACCTCTTAAGAAAAATTTGGTTTTCTTTTTTCTAAAAATGCTTGGATGCCTTCTTTGTAGTCATCAGAACTAAAGGATTTTAAAATTAGCTCCTCAATTTCTTTGGTTTCTTCATTATCACCATCAACAATTGCTTGGATTACTTGTTTAATACCATTATTGGCAACAGAAGATTTACGAATAATTTGACCTGCGAACTCCAGACATTTTTCCTCTATTTCTTCTAGCGGATAAATATAGTCGATCAGCCCGATCTCTTTTCCTTCTTCGGCAGTAATTAGTTTTGCGGTATACAATAATTCTTTTGCTTTTGTTGGTCCGATAAGATTTACCAATCGTTTAGTACTAACAAGATTATAAATAATGCCAATGTTTGCAGCGGTGATGCCGAGTTTGCTACCAGATGATGCGAATCGGAAGTCACAGGAGTTTGCAAGTTCTAAACCACCACCAATGGCTAACGTCTTGATGAGAGCAATGGTAGGTTTTGGGAAACGATATAACTTTTCAATAGATTCAAGTGTTGCATCATTATAGTCCTTTGCTTTTTGGGCAGAGAAACGATTTTCCAGAAATTCTGTTATATCGGCACCAGAGGAAAATGCAGTTTCATCTGCTCCTTTTAGGATTAATAATTTAACTTGTGGATCCTTCACTAGTTCACTCAATATATTGCCTAACTGTTTAAACATAGCAAGTGAGAATGAATTCTTCTTATCCGCTCGGTTAAATACAAGTGTTGCGATGGATCCACTGCGCTCTACATATAATAGATTGGTCATAAGTATGCCTCCTACTAGTCTTTTTTAATATTCGCTGCAATACGGTTTCCGATAGATTGAATACTTTGGACAAGGATAATTAAAATGACAACTGTCGCATACATAACGTCCACTTCATAGCGTAAATGTCCGAAACGATATGCCAAGTCACCTAAACCACCTGCTCCGACCATTCCAGCCATTGCTGTAGCACCGATTAAACTGACCGTCGAAATAGTTAATCCTAATACAATAGAAGGGCGCGCTTCACGAAGTAAGACATTCCAAATGATAGCGCCTGTACTAATACCCATTGCTGTATATGCCTCAATTACACCGTTTTCTACTTCCAGTAGGGCGGATTCCATTAGGCGAGCAATATATGGTGCCGTGTAAATGACTAATGGAACGATAACTCCTTGCACACCAATAGTTGTTCCAACAATCAATTTTGTAAACGGTAATATGAAAAATAGTAAAATGATAAAAGGTATAGAACGTACAATATTAATGATTAAATTAGTTATTTGATAAATAAACTTGTTTGCTAATGCCTGACCAGGCCTTGTTAAAACGATTAATATACCTAATGGAATCCCAATTAGTACCGAGAAGAAGAGGGAAATACCAACCATTTGAAATGTTTCTACAACAGATTCTCCAATAATGGGTAGCCATTGCTCTATAAATTGATCAGTTCTACTCATGAGATTGTCCCTCCAGTTCTTCTGTTGCTACACCCTGTGCTTCTAAATAGTTAATAGCATTGCGAACTTGTTCTTTTTCGCCAATTAAGTGGACAACTATATTTCCGACAATGCCATTTTTCAATTCGATAATATTGGCAGTTAGTATGTTGGGCTGAACATTAAATTTTTGACTAACTTCTGCTAATAAGGGTTTTCCAGTACTTTCCCCGACAAATGTTAAACGAGTTACTGCACCTGTAACATTTAACTGAGAAATTAAAGAGGCAGATAAATTACGTTGGCTAATTGTATTTAGAAACTTTTTAGTTGTAGGATGGGTAGGCTTCGTAAATAGATTAATAGCTGTATCCTGTTCAACAATTATTCCATTTTCCATGACATATACATGATCGCAAATTTTTTGAATAACGTTCATTTCATGAGTGATTAAAAGTATAGTGATTCCTAGTTCGCGATTGATCTTAAGAAGCAGATCTAATATAGAATCTGTTGTTTCCGGGTCCAGTGCGCTTGTTGCTTCATCACTAAGCAATACTTCGGGCTCTTGCGCTAAAGCACGGGCAATAGCTACGCGCTGTTTTTGACCACCAGATAACTGATTAGGATAATTCGTGTGCTTGTCGTTCAATCCAACTATTTCTAAATATTGTTCCACTCGTTTTTTTACTTCAACTTTATTGTAGCCAAGTAACTTTAAAGGAATGGCGATATTATCATAGACAGTCGCTGTTTTTAATAAATTAAACCCTTGAAAGATCATGCCGATCTTATTGCGCGTCTTACGCAATTTAGGGAGGGGAAGGGAAGTAAGCTCTACCCCGTTAATGAAGACTTTCCCTTCTGTTGGTAGTTCAAGCAGGTTTACGCATCGAATTAGTGTACTTTTACCAGCACCACTGTATCCTATAACACCATGAATTTCTCCTTTGTTCACTTGAATGTTTACTTGCTTCACTGCTTTTACTGTTCCACTTTTGCTATTAAACTCTTTCGAGACATTTTCTAATACAATCATAAATTACCTTCCTTTCCAAAGAAAACGCTACCGAAGGTGGTAACGTTTTCAAGTCCATTATTCGTCCCAACTTGGTAATACAGAACCTTTAAACTCGTCCTCGATGAATTTTTTAACTTCTTCCGATTGATATGCTTTTACGAACTTTTTAATCGTTGGATCATCTTTGTTTTCCGCACGAACAACAATATAGTTCACATATGGAGAGTTAGATGACTCTAGTAATATAGAATCCTCTTTTGGGTTGATACCTGCTTCTAGTGCAAAGTTAGTGTTAATGGCAGCTGCATCTACTTCACTTAGTTGTTTTGGTATTTGAGCAGCTTCTAATTCAATAAATTCTAGGTTTTTTGAATTTTCTTCAATGTCATAGATACTAGCTGTTTCTCTTTTATCTTCCTTAATTTTGATATAGCCCGCTTCTTCTAATATATATAAAGCTCGAGCGCCATTTGTTGGGTCATTTGGTAAACCAAAAGTTGCACCGTCTGGCAGGTCATCAATTGATTTGTATTTGTCTGAATACACACCCATCGGATTTAATATTGTTTTTCCGACAGGAACTAAATCTGTGCCGTGATCCTCATTAAACGTATCTAGGAAGGGCTCATGTTGATAGCTATTTGCATCTAAATCTTCTTCTGACAAAGCAGTATTAGGTAATATATAATCCGAGAAAACTTTAAGTTCGATTTCTAATCCGTCTTTTGCTGCAACTTTTGCTGCTGCCTCTACAATTTGTTCATGTGGTCCCGCGGTAACCCCTACTACTATTTTGTCCTTGTTAATTGCTTTAGTTTCTGAAGATGCGTCATCTCCACAAGCAGCAAGAGCCCCTGTTAAAAGTACAGTTGATAACAAAAATCCAATTTTTTTCATTTCTATTCCTCCAAATAATTATTCAGAACGTTGTATAAATATAAAAGCCTCTCTTTCATTAGAAAGAGAGGCGCATACATACAGTTTGTCCCCTCTTATCTACCAAAACATAATGTTTTGCAGGATTTAGCACCTTTCCTCATACGGATTAGTATGTGGATGGTTGCCGAGCTTCATAGGGCCAGTCCCTCAGCTACTCTTGATAAGAGATATCAGTTATTAAGTTTTCCAACAGTTCATAAAATATAATTTACTACATCAAATTATGAAAGTCAACACACTTTTTTTGCAGTTGCATTTAACATTCGAAATAGTTTATGTTTAATAATAATAAATAATTATACATAAGGAGTGTGTAAGCGTTGTCAAAAATTAGAGCAAACTTTGCAGTAGGTCAGTTCGGAAAGGTGGTAGGAGCACGTTTAGTATATGGAACTGATCTGCTGGAAGGAATAGAAGAATTGTGTAAAGTAAATGAAATTAAGTCTGCTACAATTCTTAGTTGTTTTGGCAGTTTTCAAAGATGTGGATTTGTTTATTTGATACCCAAAGAAGATTCTCCCATAGGTGTAGGGTACAATAATCTTGTTGTCAAAGAGGGGCCGATTGAGTTTTTGCAGGGTACTGGAGTCGTGTGTCAAAAAGAAGGGCAGTTTGAAACACATTTTCACGGCTCGATATGTGACCCAAATGGTAATGTTTTTGGTGGTCATTTTATAAAAGGTGAAAATCCTGTTATTACAGTTGACTTAGTGTTGGCAGAAACAATTGATATGGAGTTTCGGAGACAGTTTGACGAAGAAACAGGAGCAAATCAGTTTTATCCGATAGAAACAAATAAAATAATAACTAATCAACTTGATAATTAAGCAAATACAGCGTTTTAGAAACAGGTATGCTTTGTGTGAGATGAGCGGCGAGCTATCACCGTCGTAGTTAGTTCGTCTGTTTCAATTATCACCTTGGAGGAAGAAGGGTAGACAAACGTCATACGATTAACGAAAAAGGCTGATTATGACGTAAGTCATAATCAGCCTTTTATTGTAAAACTAGAAGTAGGCCCAAAGCACTTCGAAAACGATAGGATCATATTTTGATATTAATAGACTACTGTTTTTTAAAATAAATTCAGTTTGCCAATCCGTGTAAATGCTTCTCTCAATCGTTCTTCATCCACTAACAAACCTACTCGAACATATCCTTCACCGTAAGCACCAAATCCATTACCGGCTGCCACAGCCACATCAGCTTCTTTTAAGAGTAAATCTGCAAATGCTTCACTTGTATAATTATTAGGGACAGGTAACCACGCAAAGAAGGAACCTTTTGGAGCGTTTACTTGCCACCCTATACTGTCACAAGCTTCGACCAAGGCATTACGTCTGCTCTCATATAAATCTACCAATTCCTTCACACATTCTTGACTCTCATTCAATGCAACAGTTGCTGCATCTTGAACGGCGGGAAAGAGACTAACAAATAGATGGTCTTGAATAATATTAATTGCTTCAATAATTTTAGCGTTTCCAATAGCAAAGCCAACTCTCCAACCGGCCATATTATAGGTTTTGGATAGAGTATACATTTCTATACCAACGTCTTTTGCACCATCTGCTTGTAAAAAGCTGATTGGTTTTAATCCATCAAAGCCAATTCCACCATATGCAAAATCATGAACAATGGCAATATCAGCTTCTTTTGCTAAAGCAACTGTGTCTTGGAAAAAGTCTAATGTTGCGACAGCGCCAGTGGGATTATTAGGATAATTTAAGTACATTAGTTTTGCTTTTTGTTTTTGCACCTCTGTTAAGAAGCTATAATCAGGGAGAAAGTTATTTTTCTCGAGTAATGGCATTGTATCAAACTCTACATTTGCAAGTCCTACTCCTGACAAATAATCCGGATAACCAGGGTCCGGAAGAAGCATTAAATCATTTTCATTCATCAGTGCTAATGGAAGTTCTACTAAACCAATTTTAGTTCCAAATAAAATAGCGACTTCTGTTTCAGGGTCAATATCCACATTATATTCTCTTTTATAGAAATTCGCAGCTGCTTTTTTGAAATCCCCAGTTCCACGAAATGGGCTATACTTATGATTTAGTGGATTAGCTGCTGCTGCTTGCAGTGCTTGTACAATATGTGGAGGAGTGGGTTGGTCAGGATTACCTTGCCCTAAATTAATCACATCTCTACCTTCAAGAACTGCATCTCCTACTTTTTTTACTAGCGTAGCAAAGAACTGAGAAGGTAGATTTTTTAAACGATTTGAAAATTCCATGTACATAACCTCTTTTTCTAAAAAGTTGCATTTGTATTTTTATTCTAACAAAAATAAATAGCTTGTCTATGTATTGGTTGATTTTATATTTTTTGATGTTTTATGCGAACCAATTTCATAATAGAGTATATAAGAGTGAAATATGAACAAAATGAATAAAAAATTATGTTTGTGATAATATTCATTTTAATTATGTAACTAATCTCTATATATAAGTTCTCTATTTTTGTAGTTGCTCGTTATTTGACGCTTAGTTAGAAAATTCGTCAATTGCAAAAAAGGGGATGGAATAAAATTATTCCATCCCTAGATTGTTTACAAAAGCTTTCCTACTCGGTTGCTTTCCTGTTAGTCATAACTATAAAAAATGGGTAGAAAAACTGAGACCTGCACTCAATGAAAGTCCAGGTCTCAGTTTGTTTTTTTTATTTTATTTAGTGCTAGTGAATCCACCGTCGATACGGATTACTTCACCATTGATATATTCTGCTTTAGAAGTTAATAGGAATGTTACAAGCTCTGCTACTTCTTCAGGTGTACCTAACCGTTTTTGGGGAATTCCACCGGTAGCATTTTCTTTCATTTCCGGATTAGCTTCGTAGAATGCTTTTACCATTGGTGTTTCAGTTGGTCCGGGTGCAATCGCATTTACACGTAATCCATCTTTTGCATATTCTGCTACCATACTTCTTGTTAAACCAACGATACCATGTTTCGTTGCAGAGTATGTTACAACTGAATCTTGTCCAATAACACCAGCACTGGATGATGTATTAACGATGGAACCACCACCATTTTTTAGCATGACTTCTGCCACATAGCGAACACCATATAGCGCACCAAGAAGATTAATACCAACAATTTGATTAATTTCTTCAATTGTTGTATCTAAGTAAAACTTTCCGCTTCCTGAAATTCCTGCATTATTGAAGAAGTAGTCAATTGAACCGAATTTTTCTATTGTTGTATCCACGTAACTTTTAACTTCTTCTGCTTTTGAAACATCTGCTTTAATAAAGATAGCATCAACACCGTGTGTCTTTACTTTTGCAACAGTTTCGTTTCCTCCTTTTGCATTAACATCTACAACTGCAATATTTATTCCTTCTTGCGCCAAACGGATAGCTGTTGCTTGACCTAATCCGCTGCCGCCTCCAGTAATAATAGCAACTTTAGTCATATTCATTTCCTCCTAATAATAATAAATAATTTATGAGACTTGCAAAGACTAACTTTCCATTGCCTAACGTTTTGAGCAAGTATTTAGGCATTCAATATGAGCCGATTAGAGCTGTTAAATCCTTGATCGGTAGTTCAGTTTCGTGTGAAGTCCGATATACTTTACAACAAGTAATGTACCCCTCGTCTATGTGAAATAAACATGTGTGTGCTTCATTATCTTTAAGAAAGGTGATAGAACAAACCTTGTTCCCTATTTATCATAAGCGTGGTGTATATAGTGAGATGTTCATTGTATTATCTTTCATTTTCAGATGAGTGTACATTCACAATTAAAGTCAATTAATATCCATGTGTAACCCTTAATAAAATTTGTGGACATATGTTAAAGCGATATTGATAAATGCTATAAAAGGAATGTTATTGTAGAAAGGTTTATAAGTCTCGGCATAAGGTGCTACCTAAGAGGAATATATTACTGATAAGACTGCCGAAAGGATAGGGTGGGTGTGATTAGACAGAGGTCTGTAACGTCTAGTGGAATTGGATTTGGGGTTATATTGGCGATAGTTATCTCTTGGACAGTTAACAAGTCGATACTGTGGGCGATTATTCATGGGTTCTTTGGATGGTTCTATGTAATTTATTATCTGTTGCAATATTAAATTTCCGAGTTGCTCCCATATAAAGCACTTAGGCACATGGTCTAGGTGCTTTATAAATGTAATTCAATGGAGAAATAGTGAGCTTTACATCTCGGAAAATTTGTTTAAAAATCAAGAAATATAAATCCGGAATTGCGACCCATACAAGGTGCAATTTCTTGTCAGATATCAATTTACGAATCAAGGGGGCTGTTAGATGAAACGATTATTAATGTTTCTTACATTAACCTTACTAGTAACAGCGTGTGGAGCTGTTAATGAGAACATTACAGCAGAAATGCAAAACGATGTTGAGCAGGTACTTACTACTATTGAAACCTCATTAGAGAAGGTCAGAGAACCAACAATCGAAGAGTGGGATACGTTTAATGAATACAAAGAAAAGTATGAAAAAAAGCTAATTAATGGAGAATTAAGTGATGATGAACGGTTATTAGCAACGTTAATGGAAGGTCTCATTAGCAAAGTAGATAATAAACAATCTTTAGATTCTGCGGATAAAAGGTTAAAGGGAGAAATAGAAGAAATACGAACTTTTATGAAGAAAGGGGAATATTAAATAAAGCAAGGAGTTCATTATTTGATTTACATGAATAGTTGCATTTGTTCGTTAAATCCTATAACCTTTTAATAATTATATCTTTAGGAGTGTCAAAATGAGAATTGCATGTGTCCAGTTAAATATAGCGTTTGGAAATCCAAAGGAAAACTTTAGAAAAGTAGAAGAAAAGGTTCGAAAAGCTGCGATGCTGAATGCAGAAATAGTTGTATTACCTGAAATGTGGAATACTGGATATGATTTAACGAACCTAGAAGAAATAGCCGATGTAAACGGAGAAAATACTAAAAGTCTCCTAACTCGATTAGCTAAGGAATTACATATTCATATTGTTGGAGGATCGGTTTCCATCAAAAAAGACAATCATTTCTTTAATACGATGTATGTCGTGAATAATACCGGTGAGTTGGTAGCTGAATATGATAAAGTACATTTGTTTAAATTGATGGATGAGCATCTTTATCTAGAGGCAGGAACAGATAAAAATATCTTCATGTTAAATGACGTCGATATGGGTGGCGTTATTTGTTATGATCTACGTTTTCCAGAGTGGTTTAGGATACATTCATTAGCTGGAGCAAAAGTTATTTTTTTACCTGCACAATGGCCAGCTGCAAGAATAGATCATTGGAAAATATTATTACAGGCTCGTGCAATTGAAAATCAATGTTTCATCGTAGCTGTAAATCGAGTAGGAGAAGATCCTAACAATTCATTTAATGGGAACTCGATAGTAATTGCACCGTGGGGTGAGATTCTTTGGGTGGGAGCGGATGAAGAAACAATCGGCCTAGTAGACATCAACATAGAAGAAGTGGATGAAGTAAGACAGAGAATTCCTGTTTTTAAAGACCGCAGAGTAGACATATATTAATAGAATCTTGCTATCTGTATTGACGTACGGGTAGCTTTTTTGTATGGTTTTCTAAAGGGGGAGTTATTATGGAAGAAAAAATTCGCGCTATTCAAGATGAGTACCCAGAGGATTTTGCTTGGTGCTACGGTTGTGGAAGGATGAACAAAGATGGGCATCATTTCCGTACTGCCTGGGATGGGGAACAGACAGTAACTATTTATGAACCGAAGAAAGAACATATTGCTATACCAGGCTTTGTATACGGAGGTCTAATAGGGGCATTGGTCGACTGTCATGGAACAGGATCAGCTTCACTTGCCCTACATCGAAAAAATGGGTTTGAACCAGGAAATGGAGAAACGCCTCCTCGTTTTGTAACTGGATCTCTTCATGTTGATTTCTTAAAACCAACACCTCAAAAAGTTACATTAAAGGCAGTTGGCAAAGTAGAAGAAGTTCATCCAAAGAAATTCAAGGTAACTACAGAAGTTTTTGCGGGAGAAGAACTATGTGCTAGGGGTGAAGTTATTGCTGTAGTAATACCTGCTACTTTTGGAAAACAATAAACTATATATAGAACCTGTAAATTAAACAATTTGTTTATTTACAGGTTTTTTAATTTTCTGGTTAAAGCAATCATTATTTGGGAATGGAATAGAAAGGAGGGCGATTAGATGGACATATTTTTATATTTTCTTTATGCAGCTTTGTATACAGCATTATTACTATGGGGATTATATAGCATAAGAAAGCAAGACTTAGCAAAATGGACAAGTGTTATTTATATAGTTATATTACCGCTGATATATGATAATTTGCTACTAGCTACAGGGAAGTGGATTGGAGAAGGAGAGTTACTAGAAAGCTTAAACTTTTCTCGTTTTTGCTTACATGCTTTAATAACACCATTACTTGTTATGTATTCTGTAGGAACTCTGCAGGAAAGTGGTATCGAATGGGCACAGAAAAAGTGGTTAGTAATCCTAGGTATTCTTTATACAATTGGTTTAATGGTACTGGAATTTTCTATAGAAGTTATAGGATTGGAAATTGAAGTAGTGAAGGAATATGGGGTTGTAAGCTATTCAAATGTTGAAGAGGCCACTGGTCCTCCAATTATGGTGTTATTAGTTACTCTTGTTCTCGTTATAGCAAGTGCAATCTTATGGAAAAAAACGAAGTGGCCAGTTTTCTTTATAGGTGCTGTTGTTATGACCATTGGAAGTGCTGTCCCTATTGACGTAGAAAGTGGAGCAGTGACGAATGCATTTGAGTTATTTTTGATATTCACATTGATGTGGACTAAACGACGTTTGATATCTCATCGGCTACATGTTAAATAGTTTCAATAAAAGGCATACTAAAATCTAGTATGCCTTGATAATTTAAGCTTTAACTATTTCATCGACAGGAGGAGCAGTTTTTGGATCTGGAACTTTTGTTAGAATGATAAAGCCGATGATGAATAGGATGACTAGACTAAATACTCCGTATGAGGAGTTTCCAGTTACCTGGGCAGTAATAGCTACTAGTAACGGTCCCATAATGGAAGCAAATTTACCGAAGATATTATAAAATCCAAAAAACTCATTTGAATTTTCTTTTGGAACTAATTTACCAAAATATGATCTACTAAGTGCTTGTATACCGCCCTGAGAAGTTGCAACAAGCATCGCTAAAATCCAAAAATCTACTATTGTATCTAAGAAAAATGCATATGTACATACAATAATATAAACAATTATTCCGACGTAGAGCATTTTCTTTTCAGAAAACTTAGTAGCTAATTTTCCATATAACATAGCAAATGGTCCGGCGACAACTTGTGTGGCAAATAATACGATAAGTAAACTCGTCGCACTCAATCCTAAATCAGATCCATAAGCAGTAGACATAGAAATAATAGTACCTACTCCATCAATATAAAAAAAGTATGCCAATAAAAATAAAAATACAGTCCGGTATTGTCGTATTTCTTTGAAGGTATTTCCTAACCTTTTAAAACTTTCAATAATAATATTTCCTTCTTTTTCAACGAAGTGAATTTGCTTCACATTTTTGAACATAGGGATAGAGAAAATCACCCACCAGGCTGCTGTAATAACAAATGCAATTCGGCTCGCGTTCGTTGAAGATATTGGAATAATTTCTTGCCCTGCTAGCAAAATAATTACGATACTGAGTAAAAAAGGAATAGTGGATCCAATGTAACCGAGACTATATCCGCGTGCAGAAACTTTATGCATACGTTCATTAGTTGTTACGTCAACGATAAAGCCGTCATAGAATACGTTGGCTCCAGTTGCACCGAGTGCAGCAAGTGTATAAAAAATTAATAATAATAGCCAATTATCAAAAGGCACGAATGCTAGCATTGTAGTAAATGTTACACCTAAAACAAAGAAAAAAGTAAAAAATTTCTTTTTCATTCCGCGATAATCTGCAATTGTTCCTAAAATAGGTCCTATCAAGGCAAGTATAAAAGTAAAAATGGCAATGGTATATCCTAGATAAGCAGTGGAATCAGCTGCATCTACACCTCCAGCAGTTGCAGATGCCTTATAAAAGATAGGGAAAACAGCTGTAGTAATAGTGATTGAATAGGCGGAAGAGCCCCAATCATAAAGAGACCAGCTATTCTCTTCTTTTGTGAATTTTTTCAATATATTCATCCCTCCAACCATTGATATAAATTATTGTACATTAAATAATTCAAGGGTAGTATAATAATTCAGAAAAATAACTCAAATTTAACAAGGATAATTCAAACCAATGAAAAGAAACTTATTAATTTTAAGTTGATATCTATTTTATTCATATTTTAAAAAGAATTTCTCTTTTATGGGAGACCAAGGCAATGACTCTAACGGGGATAGTAAATGTTTTCTGCACTAGAAAGCATACGTCTCAATTGGAAATCAACGTAAATTTCACCATTTAATTGGCCTTTATGAAATATACTCATTTTTATTAACTTTACATAATTTTAACATTCTAAAGCATTTATAAAGAATAAACTATATATAGGGGAGTAGAATTATGAAAAATAATAGTAAACATAAAGCCATAATTGATATAGGTTCAAACTCTATTCGTCTAGTAGTTTTTAGTTATAGCAGTAAAGAGGGACTAGTAGAACATTATAATTTTAAAACGGTAGCACGCTTAAGTATGCATATTGATGTAAATGGAAACTTAAGCGAAGAAGGTCTACACATATTAATAGAAACATTATTGAAATTTAAGATGATTTTAGATGATATTGCAGAAATGGATGTATTCGCTGCTGCTACAGCTGCTATTAGGCAAGCGAATAACCGCGAAACTATCATAAGGAAGACGGAAGAACAAACGGGTATAAATATAACTATAATATCTGCTGAAGAGGAAGCGTACTATGGTTATTTAGCGGTGATACATTCTACTAATATCCCAACAGCTGTAACGATAGATATGGGGGGTGGAAGTACGGAAATCACTTACTTTGAAAATAAGGAAATGAAATTTTCGCATAGTTTTCCATTTGGAGTAGTCTCATTAAAAAAGAAATTTATAAAGAATGGTTTAATTACAGATAAAGAAAAAGAAACTCTTATTGCTTATGTACGGGAGCAATTTCATTCACTTGAATGGTTAGTTAACTTGCAATTGCCCATCGTTGCTATCGGAGGAAGTGCTCGGAATTTAGCACAAGTGGATCAGCAACGAAAAAACTATTCGTTTCACGGAATACATCAATATGAGTTAAGTACAGCAGATTTACAGGAGCTGAGCTATAAATTTGCCCAATCATCCCTAGAGGGTTTAAAGAAAATAGATGGTCTTTCCAGTGATCGAGCAGATATTATTGTGCCCGCTCTAGAAACATTTCGTGTATTTATGGAAGTGGTACAAGGCCATGCCTTTATTTATAGTAAAAAGGGGTTGAGGGAAGGAGTCATTTTAGCGCAGCTTATAGAGCAGTTTCCAAATGATTTTAGTGCAGAAAATGTGACTACAAATGCTGTCCGACATGTGTTAGGGAAATTTCATGTTGATGAATCAAAATCTCTTCATTTATATGAAATATTTTCTTCTATATATAACACGTTGGCGCAGTGGGGTTATATTACTCCACTTCAAAATAATGATTTACTTCGATATGCCTTCCAACTATTTCATATCGGAAAAGAAATCGATCAGGATGCTTACAGTCAGCATACTTTTTATCTTTTAACTAATTTAACGATTGATGGTATTTCTGATAGAGATCGTTTGAAGGTTGCTTTACTCGCCTCCTATAAAAATAAGGATACATTTAAACAATATATAGAGCCGTATCAGCATATTATTAATAATATGGAAAATAAGCAGCTTCGAGATATTGGAGCGTTAATGCGTTTTATAAAAGGAATGGATGTATTAGAGAGATCACATATAAAAAATGTATCTATTAATAAAAGTTCCAATAAAATGGAATTTACATTTTTTGTTGTTGGAAATTATTTATTAGAGCAGTATCAAGCTGAAAAAATGAAAAAACATTTAGAGAAAATAGTTCATATAGAAGTGAAGTTAAAGTTTGTAGACATGGAGGAATTGAGTGATGAATGATAAGCCCGTAGAGAAACATCCTTTTAACGACTATGCCTTTTATAACAACAGGGAAATCAGCTGGCTTGCATTTAATGAGAGAGTACTCGAAGAAGCGGAAGATGAATCGAATCCGCTTTTAGAACGTTTGAAATTTTTAGCTATATTTAGTTCCAATTTAGATGAGTTTTTTATGGTTCGTGTAGCCGGCTTACAAGATCAGGTTCGAGCAGGATTCAACAAACCGGAAAACAAAGCAGGGTTAACACCCAAAGAACAGTTAAAATGCATCGCGACCATAACAAAACAATTAGTGTCGACGCAAATGAAGATTTATAAAGAACTTATTGAAAAACAACTTCCCAAGCATGGTATATCTTTAGTCAAATATGGAGAATTATCAAGTGCTCAAAAGAAAGAAATGCAGAAGCTATTTGAGGAAGAAATTTTCCCTGTTCTAACACCAATTGCAGTAGATGCATATCGACCGTTTCCAGTGTTGTTAAGTAAAACAATGAATATTTTAGTGATGATTGAGGACAATCAAGATGATATTGTTGAACAAAATAAGATTGCCATTGTACAAGTGCCATCTGTTTTAAAAAGATTTATCCAAGTTTCTACGGAAGATGGCTCGTTTGTAGCCGTTCTTTTAGAAGACGTCATCATAGAACATGTTTCCAAGCTTTTTCATGGGTATCATGTAAAACATGCAAATCCCTTCAGAATAACGCGTAATGCAGATTTAACTCTACATGAAGAGGGTGCACGAGACTTACTTATCGAAATAGAAAAAGAGTTGAAAAAGCGTAAATGGGGAGCGGTTAGTAGATTAGAAGTTAAAGTAAGTGAGATTAAGCCGAAATTATTAAACTATTTGTTGGATGAGCTAGAAATATTGGCAGAGGATGTCTTTAAAGTAGATGGACCTCTAGATGTCACTTTCTTATTTTCTTTTATTAAAATATTTGAAGGCAAGAATATGAAATTATTTTATGAGCCATTTATCCCGCAACCTCCGTTGGATTTAGCGAGTGATGAGGATATTTTTGCAAAAGTACAAAAACAAGATTTGTTTTTTCATCACCCCTATGAATCCTTTCAACCAATAATAGATTTTATCGAAAAAGCGGCTGAGGATCCTTCTGTTTTAGCTATTAAGCAGACGTTATACCGAGTAAGCGGAAATTCGCCTGTAATTCTTGCTTTAAAGCGTGCTGCGGAAAATGGAAAGCAAGTAACCGTATTAGTAGAGTTAAAAGCTCGTTTTGATGAAGAAAATAATGTACAGTGGGCAAAAGAGTTAGAGAAGGCGGGCTGTCTCGTAATTTATGGAATGCATAATTTAAAAACTCATTCGAAAATAACATTGGTTGTTCGGAGAAGGAATAATAAAATCGAACAATATGTTCATCTGGGTACAGGAAACTATAATGATCAAACTGCAAGAACTTATACAGATATGGGAATTATCACTGCAAATAAAAAAATTGGCTCAGATGCGACACAATTTTTCAACTTTCTAAGTGGATATACAAATAAACCGAACTACGATAAATTAGTCGTTTCTCCATATGATATTCGTGATAAATTTATTAGTTTGATAGATGAAGAGATGGAGTACCATCAGGCATTCCATACTGGGTATATAAAATTGAAGATGAATTCTCTTACAGATAAAGATTTAATATTAAAGCTTTATGAAGCCTCTTCTGTTGGAGTAAAAGTAGATCTTATAGTAAGGGGGACATGCTGTTTATTACCCCAAATTCCAGGAGTGAGTGATAATATTACAGTAACGAGCATTGTAGGGAGGTTTTTAGAGCATTCTAGAATTTATTGGTTCCATCGAAACGGAGCTTCTAGACTATATCTTTCCTCAGCGGATATGATGACAAGGAATATGGTAAAAAGAGTAGAGATATTATTTCCCGTTCTATCTCCACTCATTAAAAAAAGAGTAATGGAGATTTTAGATTTAGAATTACAAGACACCGTAAAAGCACGAATTCAAGATCACAATGGAAAATATCATTATAAAGATAAAACTGAATGCAAAGTAGATAGTCAGCAAATCTTACTGAATAAATCACTAAAATATATCCCAGAAGAATAGATAAAGGAGCTGAATCCTGTGGTTTTCAGCTCCTTTATCTTGGGACAGACTACTTTTTTACTGCCTCTGAAACCTCAAAAGCAAGATCATCATTTCCGAATAATTGAAGTACATATAAAACGGTCCCGGTATCTATTATAGTAGTATTTTTTTTTGTAGTTTCCATAAGCAATTGAAGAGTATCATTGGAAGCTTGATTAGGATACGCTCTACTATATAGGTCTAAGGGGTTAATATCATTATTAATACACCATTGCGCATAGATTTGTATCATCATATTTTCATCAGTTTCATATTGTTCAATTACTTTGTTTTTCAATATTAAACCTCCCTTTAAAGTGAATCGATTACTTGCCATATATTCGATGCTATTTCTTTTATTTCTAAAGATTGAGCAGTATTATTCATAGTATGGGAGAAACTATTCACTACTGTTTCCAAAAGAAATTTCCTAGGTTGACTACTTTTAAGTTCCTCAATGATAAAGTTTATCAATTCAACTTCTTGTACTTTCAGTTCTTTAATATTTGTGTCTTTAAATGTTTGAATTAGTTGAATTACATGTTCTTTTGTAATCCTTACTTCATCATAAAAGTGATTAAAAACAAAAGTATCTATAATAACTTCATCTGAATGTACTAAATCTGGTATTAATGAATCCAATCGGTTCATTACATAATTCACTAGTTCTATGGAAGAAACCTCTTTTGACTTAATAGTCCATGGGTGCTGCATTTGTTGAATCATTCCTAATACTAGGATAGCACTATCTACTGAAAATTTCCGTGATTTTTCCCCATAAACATCTACAATACGCTTCGCTAACCATTTTACTTCTGTATAGTGATTTGCTTTAATAATATCCCTAAGCTCCGAATCTTGAGAGTGGAAAATTACGAGAAAGATAGGGACTAAGTTTCTTTCTTTGTGTACGTCCATACGGACAACTAATTGTTGTATTAATATGTCTTTATTTGATAAGTCTTGATGAATTAGTAATTCTCTACGTTTAAGATCAGTTTCTTCCTTAGCGTTATCTATAATAGAAATTATACACTCATTCTTTGATGAAAAATAATTATAAAAAGTGCCTTTCGATATTTTACTTTCGTTTATAATATCTTGAACTGAAGTGGCCGCAAAACCTTTTTCGATAAATAATTTTTGGGCGGTCAATAATACTTGATGCTTTCTATTCTTCATTTTTACACACCTTTATACTATGAGTCTAAATATAATAATACAAATAAATAGTAGTTAAATCAATAAACTTTAATTAAAATCGTTTTATATGGTTGCATTTTTTGGACTAAGAGTATAAAATATTTCAAGTAGTGTACAACACTTGTAATTATAGTCCCTAAAATTAGGAGGAAAAAGAAGAATGAACGAAACACCACAGAAACCCCCTTATGCCATGATTGCTATCCTATTTGTAGGAGCGTTCATAGCTTTTTTAAATAATACGTTATTAAACGTAGCTTTACCCACTATTATGACTGAATTTGAAGTCAAAGCCTCCGTTGTTCAATGGCTAACAACTGGATACATGCTTATAAATGGGATTTTAATACCCGCTAGTGCGTATTTTGTAACTAAATTCTCGAATAGAAAGTTATTTATCACTGCCATGTCTTTATTTTCATTGGGAACTTTGTTGGCAGCCATTGCTCCAGAATTTTGGGTACTGATTTTAGCGCGGATGATTCAAGCTGCAGGGTCGGCTGTAATGATGCCATTATTAATGAATGTTATGTTGACTGCATTCCCTATTGAACGAAGAGGGACAGCAATGGGATTATTTGGTCTAGTAATGATTATGGCTCCAGCAATTGGACC
>Ga0209013_10000087_pt1 | contig 67082 bp, 57 predicted proteins | sample Cruoilmetagenom2_FD_187291 | JGI IMG/M metagenome (GOLD analysis project Ga0209013, IMG submission 187291) | Oil polluted marine microbial communities from Coal Oil Point, Santa Barbara, California, USA - Sample 2 (SPAdes) (version 2) | ecosystem: Environmental > Aquatic > Marine > Oil seeps ... | reverse complement strand
ATAAAGCAATAAATAGACCTCATACTACCGATCCATATTCTCCCCGCGGAATCTTCATGCAAGACATAAGTGAGTAATCCACCAATGGTCCTATTATCTGAGGGATCATTATGGTACCAATGAAATTCATATCCATCAAATTTCACCAGACCACCCAAGGTGGCAATCCAAATATTTCCCTTCGAATCAGGTAATATATCAATTATTGCAGTCCCCTTTAATTCTTTGTAATAATCCAACTTACCTACTGTCTCCTCCTGTGCAAATAAATATCCGACATTAAGAGTGAATACTATAAAAAGAATTAATGTGAGTGCGTTCTTCATTTGTATAGCGCTTATTTTTTAAGGGGAATATAAATTAAAAATTCTGTTCCCTCACCAGCTTCTGTACGCAACTCTAGGGCGCCTCCATGTCCCTGAGTTATAATGTCATAGGCCAATGACAATCCCAGACCGGTACCTTTTCCAGTGGGTTTGGTTGTAAAGAAGGGCTGGAAGATCTTTTCTTTTATATCATCCGGGATACCGGGACCATTATCTTTAACAGAAATTAGTACCTGATCGTCCATCTTTTTAGTACTTATGACAACCAGAGGTTTATAATCTTTGTCTTGCTCTTCAATCGGAACAGAAGTTACCGCATAAAATGCATTATTTATCAAATTCAATAATACCCTTCCCAGATCCTGAGGAATTATATCAATTTTAGGTAATGTCTCGTCAAGATCAGTTTTAAAATCTGCATTAAAGGATTTATTCTTAGCTCTTAGTCCGTGATAGGACAACCGCAGATATTCATCCGCCAATACATTGATATCCGTCGGCTCTTTTTGACCAGAAGTATTTCTGGAATGTTCCAACATACCTTTTACAATACTGCTTGCCCGCTTACCATGATGCGTAATTTTGTCTAAGTTCTGTGCAATGTCTTTTGAAATGGTTTTTGCTTCATCCACATCCCCTTTGTCTAACTCTTCACACATCTCATCGATCAATTCGATACTCACTTCTGAAAAATTATTGATAAAATTCATCGGATTCTGGATTTCATGGGCAATACCCGCGGTGAGTTCACCAAGACTTGCCATTTTTTCGGAGTGTATCAACTGACTTTGGGTGTTCTCTAATTCTTCAATAGTCTTTTTCAATTGGGCCGTACGATGGCTCACCCTTTCTTCCAAAATTCGATTCTCTTTTTTTAACCATTGAGAGCGATAATGCAAAATAACCAAACCAAGACCTAAAAACAAAATAACAAAAATTGTATAGGCCCACCAGGTTTTCCACCAGGGAGGCAAGATGGAAAACTTAAATTCAGCAGGTTCGCTCCACACACCATTAAACCCTTTGGAGGCAACCTTGAAAGTATATCCTCCCGGAATCAGATCCCGATAGTTCTCACTTGTAGTTTTTTCAGAGATTGGGCTCCAATTCTTATCAATACCCTCTAAAATATAACGATATACCATTTTATCGGGATTGCTAAATTGATTTCCATTAAAATTGAAGCTTAAATAATTCTGATCATAGGGCAAGGTTAGATCGACCGGAATATTATGTGGACCCTTTACCGTACTCCAGTGTATATTATTAAGGGTAAGGTAACTAGAATCTTTTGCCATTCTATCAAATGCATAAGGCTTATTATTATCCCACAAAGTATCCAAACCTGTTCTTTTTACTTTTAATAGATTTTTGTCTTTAAAAAATCGTTTTTTATCAATTATATTAATCCCCGCAATAGCTGTTGGATAAGAAGTGGTATCTTCTTCTATTTCATCAATTACCATGACTTCTCTAATCGGAGAACCCCCCGCCCATAAGCTACCATTTTTATCAAAATCAATACTATTTTGAGAAATATCAGGTCCAATTATTCCTTGGTTAATGCCTAGGGTTCTTTCTTTCCAAAAAAGTTTATTTTCTCCCATATCAATAGGTGTTAAAATAGTTATCCCCTTTGAAGTTCCTAAAAATAGTTTGCCTTTTTGTTCTCTAATAGCATAAACATCATTGGCCGCTAAGCCTTCTTCCGTTGTAAAAGTGGTTAGTTTTAGATTATCCGTATCAATTATTTGCACTCCTTTTAACATTGCTATCCAAATATCTTGTCGATCATCTTCAGTAATGGACATGATTTCGTCTCCAGCTAGTCCATTTTCAGTAGTAATTCTAACACGTGTATTATTTATAGGATCAATTTTTTGAAGACCACTGTTTCTAGACCCCAACCAAATATTACTTTTACTATCTTCAAAAATCACATTAATTCGATCTGGGGTTCGAGTTGTATCTAAGGCTAGACTTTTATATATGTTATTTTCCAGATCAAATTTGTGTAATTCACCAGGATTACCTCCCATCCAAACAACTTTATTCTTATCTTCAAGAATATACCTAACATTATTCGCTTCTAACCCTTCTTCTTTTGTTAATTTTTCTATAATCTCTTTTTGCGGATCTATGATACTTACCCCAACACTATTTCCTGAAGCCCAAATCCTACCCTTAGAATCTTCCATAAGTACATAGGTATAATCATGTACTAATCCTTGTTCAGTACTTAAGTGTTTGGTTGTTTCTTCTTCTGGATTATAAACATCAATACCTCCTTCGGTAGCAATCCAAACTTTACCATCTTTGGCCACTAAAGTTCTCCATACACTACTTTCTGTCAGACCATTGTCTTGTGTAAAATTACCCGGTTTTCCATCATTCGTATTAACCTTATATAAACCTCCTTGAGCTATTGATGCCCATATTTGACCTTGTTTATCTTCTAAAATATTGAAAACAAATTGACTGTTTGAATTATTGAGAACGTACCTTTCTAAAGTTTCGATAGATTCATCATAAGAAAATAGTAAACCGTTAGCAGAACCTATCCAAAATTTATTTGTTTTATCTTGAAATATTTCTCCTGCTCCATTCATTCCGTCAAGCCCTTCTTTAGCTGTAAAGTAAGAAATTTCCGTTTTGCTTTTATTTAATATTTGAATCCCACCGCCACCTGAAATCCATAATTTACCCTCATTATCTTCGTAAAAAGAGGTGATAAAATTATCTAATAAGCCGCTCTCTTCGGAAAGCCTAATATTTTTTCCCTCTTTAAGATCCAAAATATTTACACCACTATTTGTTGAAAGCCAAATAAGCCCTTCCTTGTCTTGATAAGGATTAAGGTTAAAATTTCCTAATAAACCATTTTTTGGGTTGAGATGTCTGGACCATTTTTCTTTCAGATCAACTATTATATAACCAAAATCTCTGTTTGCAAACCAAATTCTTTCTTCATTATCTTCCATCATACCATATACATCTAATAAATCATTAGAATTTGGAAATTTATATAAAAGATTGGCTTCAATATCAATAACAAAAACGTATTTTGAATTATCCGTAATCCATAGTCTTCCTTTTGTATCGAAAAGCATACTATATACATTTCCAACATTTAAACCTTGATCCTCTCCATATACTTCAATATTTTCTGAATCATATCTGGCAATTCCATTATTAGTACCAAACCAAAGCATCCCATCTTTATCTTTTAAGCTACAATAGTTAGTACCGGGTAGGCCAAAATTACCATCTATTTGCATTACACCACGAGAGGGTTGTTGTGGCATTACAGAATTTCCAGCCTTTACTATTTTTGGTTCTCCTAAAACTGATACTTTTATTTTAAGATCTTGTTTTGGTATATTCTCTAAACTAAAATCGGTACTTGGTAAACTGTCCCAGTTAAATGGATTTGTTATTAAAGGTGTTTTTAAAGCATAAGGGGTTTCAATATCCATTGGTTTGGAAGGGATCTTATCCCATGAAAACCTGGTTTTAGGCAATGGCTTTATTTGAGAAGGATCTTTTGTAATCCATTGCAAGGTATCCGGTTTCGAAAACTCAAAACTCCTAGTAATGGGTTGGCTATATTCAGTTTCCAATGTTGGAAATGGGGGTATTTCTTTTGAATTATTGCATGCTGCTAATAAAATAACCATTAAAATAATAATGGTATTAAAATGTAATTTTTTACTTCTTGGTTTCATATGTAGTATAAAAAGTGACGTTCCTAAAGTTTATTGAAAAGGTTAATAAATTGCCCATGAACTCCTAAATCATTTTCCCTCAAGTAATAATTCTAATGAAAAACTCAGTCAATCATTTAATAAAAAACCATATGCTTATTTTTTGAGGAGATAGCAGTAAGTTCGTAGATAGTAAATATAACAATTTATATCAATAAAAGAAATACAGATAAATTACAGAAATAAATTCGATGAAATGTACCTCATTATGAGTAAATTATAAAAATAACACCGCGATTAATATCTGTAGGTCGTCAAAATAGCTTATCTCTTTTTAAGGTCATATAATCTGAAAAGAACCAGCTAATAATGTTTGGTTTTTATTGAATAAAAAAGCAATAATTGATCTGGTATACAAGTGGGAGATCGACTTAAGATCTGATGAACCGGAATAAGTCTTTTCATTTATAAAAAATTATCACTCTGGCCTCATCTATTTGTGATCCACCTCAAACCTTCAACAGGTGGGCCTGCCTACGGCAGGTAGACTCCTTGAACCCGATTATAATCGGAAGGAGTGGAATTTATTGTTCTACAATCTAATTTTCAAGCAAGTTTAATCGGTAATCTCTTCAAGAGTTTTTAAATTATCATTTGGTATTCTATCAATCATTTTATTATATGGATCGATACCTGCCTTAACCGGTTCTTTTTTGGTAATAAATCTATAAGAGTTCTTACCCGGTTGTACCCATTTTCTTTGTATTACTAATGGTGACTTTATCTCCATACCCTGGGCATTAATCGTATCACTAGAAAAAACCCCAAGTTCCAATAGATTGGCGGATTCACCTGAGCCCAGATCTTTTCCATTGCCGTCATAGTAATTTTTGCTACTTTCTACATCGATGTTAATTTCGTAGGTTCCATCATCCTTTTTCCTGTAGGTTGCCTCTGTAACCTTGTTGGAGTATAGTGTGATCTTTTGAAAGCTGTCTTCTATAAAATATTGTAGGCTATCGGGGGTTGCAGAGTTAATATAGGAATACCATTCCTTGGTTGTTGTAAAAGGAGCTTTAGGTCTGAATGCTGCATTGTCAACATATCTTTTAAAGGCATCATTAAGATTCTTTTCTCCGATAAGATCCTGTAAAGCATATAGAACAAGTCCGCCTTTTTGATACCAAACATAAGCTTGATTGTCGTTATCCAGCAAGGTCTTCTCAAATTTACTCTCGTTGGCTCTACCCCTTAAATATCGATCCAACTCTTCCTGTAAAAATTTCTGCATGGCATCTACTCCATATTCCTTTTTCATTACCATTAATGAGGAGTACTCAGCCATAGATTCCGATATTTGGTTGGATCCTCTGGTAGCAGACGGTGTGATCTGGTGCCCCCACCACTGATGGGCAACTTCGTGAGCCGTAATTGTAAAAACATAGTCCAGATCATTGGGGTCGCTAAAATCACCAACCCAACCAATACTTTCTGAGTAAGGCACTGTATTGGGAAAGGATTGCGCAAAACTACGGTATCTGGGGAACTCAATAATCCGCATCTGACGATACTGATATGGCCCAAAGTTGTCTGTAAAATAATCTAAAGAACGTTTAACGCTTTTCACAAATCTATCTATATTGTAGGTATGTGAAGGATGATGAAATATTTCAATATTTACCTTATCCCCATTCTTACCGGTCCACACTTCCCTATACACTTCATACTTTGCAGAAGAAACATTGAAGAAATAATCCAATTCTCCTTCCATTTTATAGGTAAAATATCTTCTTCCATTTTCTTCCCATTCTTTTTGCAGATATCCCGGCATAATAGCAATCTGATTCGGTGCAGTACTAACTGTACCTTCAAAAGTAATATAGTCGGCATCATCATTGAATAACAAATTATTTAAGCCCCATTGATCATTTTGATCGGGTAAAGAATAATCCTTTTCCGGTAGATCATGTTTCTTTCTGTCCTTATCACTGGTTAACTCTCCTTGAGTGCTATAACCAAAAGATGGAAAGAAATTATTATTCAAAAATGTTCCGTTATAGACAATATTGGCACCACTCCCCTCATTAGGAAATCCTTTATAAGAACCTGTTACATCCATCACCATCATCACTGTATCATTTGGTTTTAAAGGTGGATCCAATTTATAAATGTCATAACCAAAATCGGCATATGCCTTACCCAGAACAGGAACATTACCATCAATTGTAAGATGGTTTAAAGTTTGATGAAAAATTCCTGGAGAACCCCAATTAAGATGTAAGGAATCAATCGTCACCTCCGTTTTATTCACCAATTGAAAAGAGCCATTAATGGTGGCAGACCGCTTTTCTGGAAACAAATCTGCAGTAACCTTAACATCTATCACTTTTGGTTGGGCAATTCTGTCATACTTACTCAACTGTTTTTCATATTCAGCCGATCTAGTGGTGCCCTCATCGATCGTGCTATAATTATTGAGTACACTCACATTATAGTAATTGTAAACACCAGTACCGATCCATAGTACTACACACATTGAAAAAACAATGATCGCACCTCTTTTAAATCTACCTTTCGCAACCTGCCATCTTGCCTTTCTACCGGAATCTGTACCACGCTGCCAGAATAAATATCCAATAATCGTCAATATTCCTCCAAATGACAACCAATATAATCTGAACCAAAATAGGGAAGGTGCAAAATGTCCGAAGCCATTCATGTCTGAAAGAGTATAACCCGGTACATAACCATATAAGAATAAATTATAATTTACATCGGCCATACTGTTAATACCGAAAAGTAATACCCAAATGGCTATTGTTACCACATGACCTATGAATTTTTTTGTTAGCAAAGAGTGGACAAAAAATGCCAACATGATAAAAGTGATGTATTTCGGAAATTCTATAAGATATAGATCGGTAAAATACATATCAAATTCAAAATTAAAATAGCCTTTGAATATTTGATTTAGAACTCCACTCAGGATAACTAAATTTACCAGTACGAAACTCACCATTATTAAGGCTAAAAACTTAGAGCCATAAACAACAAAATTTGATAACGGCAAGGAACCGAAGATCTGGTCATATTTTACCGTGCGCTCTCTGTGCAATACTTCACCGGTCATAAATACTATCAAAATAAAAATGAGAATACTGTAAGTTCCATTTTTGGCTCCTAGCATATAGTAAGTCATTGGCAAAGAAGGTGTTCCGTAAATTGGATTTCCAAACCATCCGTCGAAGAACAAGAATAAAACTGCAGCCACGAGTATGGCTATAAAGAAATTATCTTTTAAAATATTTTTAAATTCAATGTTACTTAACTTAAACATCAATTTGGTATTGAGTCTGGTAGAAAACGATTTAATAACAGCCGGAATTTTCTGCAATTCAGGAACAGAGTCAACTTCGATTTCATTTTGATCCTTTTTATTGGTCCCTAATTTCTTATCTAAAAAACGTTGAAAATCAAATCGAAAGATGGTATATAACAAGAATGTTAAACCAATACCAACCCAAATAATACGATTCCAAACTAACAATCCGGAAAAGGGAATTGTTTGTGTATTTTGTTCTTCCGGTGTCCAGTATTCAATAACGTTACTAAAAGTACGCAAGCCAAAAGGGTCTAGCAAACTCACGAGATCTTTAGATTCCAAATCCTGAGTTAAAGTTAATGTCACTAAATAAGTAATGAATAAAATAGCACCACCTGCATAGGCCAGCATAATTTTCTTTGAAAGGCTAACCAGAGCAAAAAATATACATCCTGCAAAGAAAAAATTCGTCCAATACAATATCAATGTTGGCTGTACATAATACCATATGTTAAACGTGGTATACCGATCCGGCTCTTCAAAACCCAAAAAAGGACCAATGGTAAAACCTATGATCAGACCAAGCTGCAAACCCAGACTTATCAGAAAAAGTGTTGTCATAGATCCGAAAAATCGCCCTAAGAGATAACCTTTTTCAGTGATAGGGAATGAAAAATAATAGTTTTGCGTACCATGGTCAATATCTCTGTACACAGGAACTCCCATAATAGCACTTGCCAACATAATTCCAAAAATACTGATGGTGGATAACATGATAGCAATTGATACCGGGGCATTAAGAAATACTTTCTCAGATGCCGGACCATCTCCACCGATAGATACTATTAATCCAAATAGCAATAAAATGCCAAAATATGCCCAGGTTCCGGGTCTTTTAATTCTATATTTTAATTCAAAAAAGAATATTTCTTTAAACATAATAAGGAAGATTTGAAATTTTAAAAATGAAGAATCAATTATACCGAAACAATATTCATTCGAGAAGTTATCTCAGCAAAGTAAACATCTTCCAGATCAGCAGGACTAGCTTCAAAAGAATTATCCGGTTGATTGTCGTTCAAGACATGGATAATCGTTTTTCCAGCCTTCAAATGGGTAGATATAACGTGCAAATCTGTTTTGTAGCTATCCAGATCTTTCTTTTCAATAACCTTCTTCCAAACTTTTCCTTTAACGGACTCCGTGAGATCACCGGGATTTCCTTTCACAATAACTTCTCCCAGACAGATTATAGCCATATTATTGCATAAATTGGAGATATCATCAACTATATGTGTAGATAAAATAACAATCGTGTTTTCTCCGATTTCACTTAGTAGATTATGAAATCTTACCCGTTCGGTTGGGTCCAGTCCGGCGGTGGGTTCATCCACAATTATTAATTGGGGGTCACCAATTAAGGCCTGAGCAATTCCAAATCGTTGCTTCATACCTCCGGAATATGTACCTAAGCTTTTATTTCTCACCTGCCATAGATTTGTTTTAGTTAATAAGGATGCTACTAAATCTCTGCGTTCAGATTTATTAGAAACTCCTTTTAGGGAGGCAATGTGATCCAGCATATTTACAGCACTCACTTTTGGATAAACACCAAACTCCTGTGGTAAGTAACCAAGTATTTGTCTTACTTTCTCCTTGTCTTTTAACATATCAATATCACCTAAAGTAACCGATCCTGAATCTGCCTGTTGAAGAGTTGCAAGAGTACGCATTAAAGATGATTTTCCGGCTCCATTCGGTCCCAATAATCCGAACATACCTTGGGGAATATCCAGATTTACATTTTTTAATGCCTGTACACCATTAGAATATGTTTTACTAAGGTTTCTTATTTGTAATTCCATAAATAAAGGTTGCTTTTAGTTGATTAATAGCCATTTAAATTTGCTGTAAGATACAAAAAGTAAAGACTATTTTATATTCACTTTATCCAAATGCAAAAAAGTCAACATTTTTTAAAGGCTTCCTTTCTATATTATTTGCCGTAAAATCTTTAGGTTTTCTGTCAAGAGTCATGGATAAATACAAATAGCTCCAACGTAATCGCTTGAGCATTCTATCTTTTTATAGATCTGACTTTAAAAATAAAGAGTACAATATATACCGTCTTGAGTATTAGACCGGATATCATCAAAAAAACAAAAGGGTACGAAGGCATATGCATCCTAAAATACAGACCTGAAAAAAATAGGGTTAATCCAACAAATAGAAAGATCAGTTCATAGCCTGCCTGATATTCGCCCCTTCTGGCTTTGCTGATGATATAAAATGTTTTAAATAGGACCCCGACTATAATTAGAAGAATAGCCACAAAACCCTGTTCAGTAAAGATTCGGAGTATAATTCCAGTCGTCAGTAATAAGATCCCCGTAAATAATGCCCATTTGAGTTTCATTCGTTTGATCTGTAACTTTATTTAAGTATAACTCCTTGTTTTGCTTTATAATCATCGTAAGCTTTAAATCCTACTTTTTCATACAGATCAATATATCTTGGATCTTGTCTAATGAAATCAAATCTACAATCTCTTATCATAGAAATCATTGGATCTCGGTTTTTATATCCAATTTCAATATATTTAATCGTGTTATCCTTATCCTCAAGAATACTATACATAGTTGCCATTGTTATGGGTCCCTTTAAGATTAGTGGAACTGAATCTTCTGAATTGGATAGCATCTTCCTAGTAGCAGATTTAAAACTGGTATTTCGATAATACGCAACCAAATCATGATTCCCGAGAACTTCTGCAAGTTTAGTTAAAGCCACCCCTGCCTCTTGAAATTGTTTATTCCCTATGTGGCAAAGAAAGAGAAACTGATACGCCCCCGGATTATTTGGATTTTCCAAAAGTAATAGCTTACACTGTCGTATACCTTCATCAAATTTCCTGGCTCGAAACAGATCACGTGCATAATACAATTTATTATCTCTATTCAACGGGTCCAACTTCATGGCTTCCTCATCCAATTTAAGTGCTTCTTCTGCCTGCCCGAACTGACCCAGGAAGGAAGCCAGAATAAATTTTTCTTCTGTCCCTCCGGGGTTTGATGCTACAGCTTTTCTTTTTTCTTTTTCTGCAGCCACCCAATTGTATTGATGAAAATAATAACTTCCCATAGCCAAGTGTACACCGGAATTCAGGGAATCGAGAGATAGCGATCGTTCGACCAGCACCAAAGCCGAATCAAGTGAGATCTCAATTTTTGAAATATCTTCCCTAGGCAGGGCCCAATCTGCAAGATTAAAATAGGTAATTGCCAAATATGCCTGGGCCTCGGCAAAAGTGCTATCCAGGGCAACGGCAGCTTCAAAGTATTTTTTAGCTCCAAATAATTCCCCTTTTACCATATTTAAAGGTCCATTTACGAATTGTGATTTTCCTTTCATGTAGGCTTCATAGGCTAAAGGATTGATCTTTTTCCTTTTTAGAAGCTCTTTTCCATGAAGTGATAGTTTTGTTTCAATTTTTTCGGCTATATCAGTAGCTATTCTGGATTGCAAGGCAAATATATTTTGCAGATCATCCGAATAGGATTCAGATAAAAGTGTAAATCCATTCCCGGCATTAGTTAGTCTTACGGTGATCATGATCCTGTCCTTATTTTTACGAACACTACCTTCCAGGATATTTGCCACATTAAGCATTTCTCCAATAGTTTTTAGATCTTCATTTTTCTTTTTAAAGGAAAAAGAGGAAGTTCTTCCCACCACTTTCAACTCATTAAATTTACATAAGCTATTCAGTATCTCTTCTGCAATACCATCGCTAAGATATTCCTGATCCTTATTCGGGCTCATGTCTAAAAATGGTAATACTGCAATCGTATTATCTGTGGTAAGCTCCTTATCAGGCGAAATTTTCTTTGTGTTAGCATTTGGCTTATTGATGTAAGACACGCCTATAGACAAGATGAGCGTAATGATTATTATAATGTTCAGACGTTTATTGGTCTTAGCAGTAATGGCATCATTTCCAGGAATTTTAGCTGTTTTTTTTAATCCTTCCGGTGTTACTTCATAGACCCATGAAAAAATGATCCAAATAGGAAATCCAATAGCAATAACAAACATTAAGGTTTTAAAGACCCAAGCTGGTGCTCCAATATTTGGTAAAACAATAGAAATAACCTGCAATATGACCCATGAAACAACTATATAGGCTATGGTTGCTTTGATGACATTTCTGCGTTTAAGTTCCTCAAAAAATTGCATCTTTGGTAAGATTTACACTAAAGATAAGCCAAAATTTTAACTTTAAGCATTGTTTGTAATATCAATTTTATGATGGCTTTCTGCTAAAATTTTACTCTTTTCCGGTAGCTATCTTTCAAAAAGTTATTTGATTTAAAATTCAATATCTCAAAAGGAAAAGTCTCTTGTTAAATTCTACTTTTATACGTGATTATTGTCTCCTTTAATTTTTTCTAGGGGAATTAAATAATGAAATTCGAACAACTTTTATCGGTCCTATTCCCATTAATTGTACAAATTATTTAACATCTACATAAATCTCATTTTTGATAGGAAGTCCATCTGAAGTTATACCTTGAAGTTCAATCAAATATCTAGTTGATACATCTGCGGTATAAAAAGAGATCTTTGATTTACCTGTTTCATTTAATTTTAATGTTGGATTCCAATATATAGTAGATCGGTAATCTGGGTATTTATGTTCCGGCTTCTCTGTTTTATATACAGGTTCATAAAATTTTCTAGCCTTATAATATCCTGGATGGACAAAATTTATTATTCCTTTTCTTTCACGATCCGCAAGTGCCAGAGCTCTTTCTTTACCATTCTTAGTATATACGGCAATAACTCCGTAAGCTGCTCTTGAACCCCAAATTGCCGCTTTATATCCCTTTAAAATGTCTATCCAACTTACTTCAGCTATAGACAGGCTAAGGATCACTTCTTTATGCACGATCATTGAATTTAGCAAAAAAAGAGGGTCTTTAATACCAGATAAAAGTGAGTTGCCACCCCTGCCTAAGTTTATTATTTCACCTCGTGCCCCTGTTACAGTCAATCCCGGAACAAGGCCCCGTAAAGCTAATATTGGATTTCCTACAAATTTCATTTGGATATCATCGAAATCAACTCGATAGGATGGGTCATTATACATGAACGTTTCACCATTATAATTCTTTTTTTCTTTAGTTTTTACAGGAGCCAATTTCACTTCATCCAATTCAATAAAATCTCCTTTATATGGGTTTATCGTATCATAATGATATACTGTTTTTGATCTTTCCAGATAATCATTATCATTTGATCTATAGATATTTTCTGCAAAGGTTCTATTAATAGTTATCTCAGGAGTATCCAAGCTATCCAGTTCTATATAAAAACCCATTCTCGGATTATTAATTTTTTTCTGATTGGTCTTTTTATTGATCTTATATTTTTTCGCTTGAATTATGATGGACGTGCTGTCTGTAAATTGATAGTCACCAAATGCAAAAGCTCCATTGTCTAGTGGTATTACCTCATCGTGACCATACTTTTCATCATTTTGAAAAGTTAACGATAATTCTGGAGTGGCAGGTTTATTTTGATCGTAATAATCCTGTACAATTCCTTTAAAACTAATTCCCGTTTCAAGAGAATATTTCACATCTTGTTTGTTGTCATTTGCTACATCGTTCCACAGAAATTGTCTCCATCCTTGGGTCATCATTAATAGGTCTAATATCTTTTTTTTGTTAGGATCATCAGAATACAAATAATAACCCGGTTCTTCAATTTCTCCTCGTAATTCCGAATTTAATAAGAGGTGGGAACGGATATCCAAAGCATATTGATCAGCATGTACAACAGAAACATCGGTAACCGCAACGGAGGTATTGCTTTGAAACAACTCTTGAGAGCTGGAATCCAGAGAAAATTCAACCTCTACCAATTCTCTTTTGTTAAATTCCTTATTTGAAGCTTGCATTATTATCCTAGATCCAGTTTTTTTATTATCCACAAAAACCAATCTTTCACACAAGGGGCTCTTCGATCCATCGAAAACAATAAATTGTACAATACCTTGATTCAGAGTAGATTTTGGGACATTGATAATTCCTTTCATTTTTGCGCCGCTTAAATCAGCGACACATACTATCTCCCCTTTCTGGTGACCTATAAGCGTCAGATCGTCAACTCCTCCAGGCAGGGAAGATTGTAATTCTATTTGGTAATTATTTCCCTGATCATTAACCATCATATTTACACCCCGCTCTAACGATGTTGGAAGCTCATAGCTGTAATACGATCCCTCAAAATTAATAATTGCTTTATAGGATCTGCCATGCTGAGGCTTAAATCTAAATATTCCCATTCCAAATTTTAATGTTTCAAAACTCGCAATTTTTTCCTCTTTGCTATCCAGAATGGTACCGGAAACATCAATAGCCTTACCAGATCTATCTATTGCTTTAATTCCTATGCGACTTGGAAGCCCGTCAATCATATATCCTCCTTCGGGAAAAAATTGAATGTCAGGTTTCAGATCAATTAAAACTTCATCGGTATTAAGTTCGATATCAGTTTTTATGGGCGAATCATTTGCAATTACTGTTGGGGATTCCAGAGATGTTACATAAATTTTTTTTCTGAAAAAAAATGCCTTATCAAAATTTCGCATAAAATTGGTGTAAGCCCTTACTGTATATTCCCCCGAATTCAATTTTATCGGCAAGTAAAATTCTCCAGCTCCTCCTCCTTCTTCAATTTTTACTATCCTGGAATTTATAATTTCGTTGTGGGGATCGATCAGGTCAACATGAACCATCTTACTCAATGCGTTCGGTCTATTAGTATTTGCATTGACGAGGTAAACCTTAAACCACATATTTTCTCCCGAAGAATAATAAGGCTTGTCAAAATGAAGAAAAACTTTTTCCGGTGTGTTTTTGGTGTACTGAAACTCAGATTCAGTAAACTCCGAATTTAATATCTCCTTAGGTCTGTTCGAAAAGGCAGTAGAGATCAGAAATATATAGATCAAAAGTATTTTTAAAAATGAATTTTCGCTATTGCTGCTGAACATGTGCTCATGATATTAATTTAAATCTAAATAGCTGTGACAATACGTTTTGTCGCTCAAAAATCATTCCAAAATTTATCAATACCTAATTTATTGCCCTATAATACAATACCTTATAAAAAAACAACAGCTTCTTACTCACCTCATATTTAAATTATACTTTCGTAAATGCTTTATTGATTTTATTCCCTTTCTCCCAAAGCGATGTTAATTTGAGATTTATATTGCCATCTTTTTGAAAGTTAAAATGCAAATGTTCATACAGACCGGAAGGCATTCCCCCATATTCAAACTTGTTATCACCTACATATTCAAAACTTTCTCCAAAGACCTCATTCTTCATCCATAGAACATTGTCTTTTTCGAAGAATTCTTTTATCTCATCGTTGTTATCATTCTTATACTTCCCAACGATCTTTCGAAGTGAAGAATAGGAAGCCTTAAGTCGATCATTCATATTGCAATCGAAGACTACATTCTTTATTCCATCTGCTTCAGATATATCCAATATCCTCAATTCCGCTTCAGAACTGGACGTAGAGATGTCTTTCTCGAGGTAGGGATCACCGCTAAAATAAATTTGTGTGATCAGACTTTGGTAACCGGGTGCTGATACCATAAGATGAAAATGAGCAGGCCTGATAATACCTCCTCCGGCATCATAAGGCACAGGCATTTGTGATGTGAACTTGTACCCTCCCTTAGCATCTGCGTAGGAGGTGCCCCGATATCGATATTCACCAGAGTCATTATCATAAACTTCGTCGCCCGAGCAATGCCAAAGTTCTACTTTTGCATTTTTATAGGGAGTTTGACAATCTTTATGCCTTATAATCCCTGACAGTTCAATAAGATCTCCTTTGGCTCCTTCAATAACGAGATTGCTTCTGATGGGACTATCAGGACGGTAAAAGGGTCCTAGTATGTCAGTTGTTGTTTCGCAATTTCCTTCATAGGTTGAACCATTAAATTTGATAAAGCCACTTGTTGAAACAGCAATTGCGCCCAGACCGGTTAATTTTGCGAATTCTCTTCGTTTCATTTTTTATGATTTAAGTTAATGATTAAAATTCAAGACCTTCCTATTATAGAAAGCTTGTCGTATTCAATTATTCCCATTTAATTGTCGATTATATTCTTCAGAATCAAAGCTACCGGTGGATTCCTGTACCAATCCATCTTCGTTTATGATCCACTTTTCAAATCCACTAATTTTATTTTTATTCCCGGTACCACCTACCGCGGTATTTGTACCAATTAATGTCCAGTGAAATTGTGTTTTACCTGATTTAATAATTAAACTGTCCATTAGTACAACCATGTCCGGAAAAGCGTCCATAAATCCTTTGGCTACAATGGTAATTGCCTCTCTTCCGATCGCCGTCTCACCATCATTCACTGTTAAAGTCCCGTTTATCGCAAAAAAATCGGCAACTCTTTCTGGTTTTTGACTGCTCCAGGCTTGTGCATATTTTTTTCCGAAAGAGTTCAATTCATCCTTATATATATTATTCTCTTTTTTGCTATTACAGCTGATCACTAAAAAAATACAGGCAATAAAAGCAGCAAAAAATGAATATTTTGACAGTATTTTCATAATTTTTAATTCTATCCTTCCAATTGGATTTTAACTTGTTTTATCCAAACAATAGTGGACGATTATCAACAAAATAACAGGGAGAATATTAGCTATTCCTGATTATTAAAAAATAAAAATATCATTTACTAATATCGTAAACAAGAAGTGTAGGACGAATGAGTTCATTTACTGTCCCAAAGGACTAATCTATTTATCGAAAGACTTTAGCAAATCAGACCTGTCAGGTTTTAAAACCTACCGAGTCACAAATCTTAACAAATCACCTACTCTTTCTGACTTATGATCAATATATAATTCATCCATATTCTTTGATTTCAATTCTTAAAATCATACCTTTAAGGGACCATTTATATTCGTGATTATGAATAGGTTAATTCTCATATTACTTATTATTCTTGCTCTGGGTTTTCAAGAGGATCCTAAAACCAAGGAAGCAAGAGAAAAAATGGTACATAGTCAGATCAGAGCACGTGGAATTAGCAATAGTTTTACCCTTGCTGCCATGCGAAATGTACCCAGGCATAAATTTGTTCCGGAAGAACTCGTTAGCAGAGCTTATTTCGATTCTCCTTTACCAATTGGACACGGGCAAACCATTTCCCAACCCTATATTGTAGCTTTTATGACGGAAACTATTAAACCTAAGAAGGATTTTAAAGTTTTGGAAATAGGAACAGGCTCAGGATATCAGGCAGCAATACTAGCCCATATTGTCGATTCAGTATATACAATTGAAATCGTTGAAGCCTTGTATGTTCAAGCAAAAAAAAGGCTGGAGGATCTGAATTACAATAATGTTTTGGTAAAAAATGATGACGGCTACTACGGTTGGCAAGAGAAGGGACCTTTTGATGCTATTGTGGTAACCGCTGCAGCAGAATTCGTTCCTCCTCCACTTATAGAGCAATTAAAAAATGGTGGAAAAATGATCATTCCGATAGGAACACCATTCACTACCCAACAGTTACTACTTGTTGAAAAAAACGGAACTAAAATAAAAACGAAGAACCTCATGTTTGTTCGATTTGTTCCATTTACCAGAGCAAAATATTAATTAATAGCTAACCTCATATTCAGGAAAAATGTTTGCAAAGTATAAAAGCAATTTTTTTCAATATAGACTGATCCTGGCTGTATCCATTCTTTCTGCGGCCATAGTTAGCTATGAAATTCAATTGATGCACTTCTTTACTATTGTACAGTGGCACCATTTTGCCTATATGGTAATATCAATTGCTTTGTTGGGGTTTGGTGCCAGTGGTACAGTAATATCTATTTTCAGAAAGTGGATGTTACAAAGAAAAGATTTTTTACTTCCCTTTTTAATGATCTCTAGTGGTTTACTGATGACCATAACCATCAGAGCCTCCCGAAATGAATTTTTCCTTTTTGATTCCTATACACTCTTTGTAGACCGATCACAATTTTCAAGACTTTTAGGAACATATTTTCTTTTCTTTCTACCTTTTTTTTCAGGAGCCCTGGCCATCGGATTGATCTTTGTGAAAAAAGTATCGGATATAGGTACTTTTTATTTTTCTGATCTTTTGGGATCGGGAGTGGGTGGTGCCTTAGCTATCTTGCTATTTTGGCATTTTTCTCCTCAAGAAATTTCATCTCTTATTGCTATCCTACCCATTTTAGCCGGTTCCTTAATTATTAGTAAAAAGACTCGATTATACTTGATCTCATATGCGATAATAAGTTTAAGCGTAGTAGTAATTCATTTCAATAAACCCTTTGATTTATTAGTTTCTCAATTTAAAGGTATCAGCTATGCTTTAAATCTTCCAAATGCAAAAATTGATCATGAAATTAGTAGTCCCTATGGTCTGGTTCAAGTAGTGTCTTCACCGGTGCAGCGCTATGCTCCGGGTTTGAGTTTGACCTATGCCAAGGCAATCCCTCCCAGCCCAATCATTTTTAACAACGGAGATTGGTATGCCTCAATTCCTCCTTGGTCAAGAAAGGATACCTCTCATATTTTGAATTACACTACCATGGCACTTCCTTATGCCCTTCATATTCCAAAAAGTGTACTCTTGTTCAATGCAGGTGGCGGATTAGAAGTTTCGCATGCCCTGATCAACGGGGCAGAACAAATAACTGCTACTGAGCCAAATGCAACAGTGATTTCCTTACTAAAAAATGAATATACTTCCTTAACCGACTCACTATTCTACAATCCTAAAATAGAAATATATGAACAAGCCTCCAGAACATTCTTAAATCAAACCGTCAAAAAATACGATCTGATCCAAATCCCATTAATTGGTGCTTTTGGTGGTTCAGTGGGGCTTAATGCCTTAGAAGAAGAAAATTTGTTAACCAAAGAAGCCTTTTCTGAAATGTGGCAAAAGCTGACCCCGAACGGAATGATCGTTCTTTCCTCCTGGATCGATCTTCCACCAAAAATATCGTTAAAAACAGCCGCTACTCTAGCAGAAATGTTAGAGCCCCTTGCAATAGAAAACCCATTGAACCATATTGTTCTCATAAGAAGTTGGGGAACGATTACCTATGTCGTTAAGAGGATGCCATTAAACAGTTTGGAGATCCATAAGGTAAAAGCCTTTTGTGAGCAATATAATTTTGATCCTGTTCTGCTTTCTGGAATAACCGCTCAGGAAAGGGTACAATTCAACAGTATGGAAGAGGTTAATTTTTTCTATACTCTTGAAGGAATGTTCAGCTCTCAAAGAAAAAAAATAATTCAGGGATATGATTTTAATATCCGACCAGCCACAGATAACAAACCATATTTTTATCAATTTCTACGTTGGAAGAAACATTCTGAACTGGTAAAAACCATGGGCGAAAAATCAGTCGTTTTTATTGAGTTGGGCTATTTGATCGCGCTGGTAACTTTTATCCAGGTTATCATCCTGGCACTCTTATTCATTATCCTGCCACTTTTTAAAATAGGATTAAAAGGTGGCAATAAGGCCTGGATAGTATTCTATTTTTCGGCGTTGGGCTTAGGCTACATGTTTTTGGAAATTGTGTTTATTAAATATTTTGTGCTTTACCTAGGGCATCCCATTTATTCGGTAGCAGTAGTGATCTCTATTATGTTGATCAGTTCCGGCTTGGGAAGTTATTATTCATCACGTTTGAAGAAGTATCAAAAATCCTTATTAAAAATAACCTGTATTATAAGTGGCTTGATTCTGCTATATTCATTTTTAATAGGGATATTTTTAAGTACCACAGTTGGTTTGCCTGATACACTAAAGATTGCAATAACCGCACTGATTGTTGCATTACCTTCCTTTTTTATGGGAATGCCTTTTCCTCTAGGTCTAAAAATTGTCGATCAAATTAAAAAAAGTAATGTGCCATGGGCCTGGGGTATCAATGGTTGCGTATCTGTTATCAGTACCACTCTAGCGGTAATTATTGCTGTAGAAATGGGTTTTATGTCGATGATGCTATTTGCTGCACTTGCATATGGGGTAGCATTTACCTCAAGCTTTTTTTTATACAATAAAGGGCTGTGAATAAGTACAAGATTTATTTGTCCTGTAATTTAACCCATAGCTTCATCTACCAGTTCAATTATATCTTTTACCTGCATTTTACCCTCATTTCCGCTAGTCTTCACTGCATCCGTAAACATTGCAAAATCTTTAGGACATGCAACAATAAAATGATCTACGCCATTACCAATACCTAGCGCTTCTTCAATTCTTATTTCACTTGGTCGTTTTTCCATTTTCGAATCATCCATCCAGATACGTCCTCCACCGGCACCACAGCAGAACGAATTCTCCTTACATCTTGGCATATCCACCAAGGTAACTCCCATTGCCTCCAATAATTGTCTCGGCGCATCTACTTCACCATTATATCTGCCTAAATAACATGGATCATGATAAGTTATTTTATAATTCAATTTTTTAGTGAATTTAAGTTTTCCTTCATGGTATAATTTCAATAATAAACCTGTATAATGATAGATAGGGTAGTTACCACCAAACTCCGGATACTCATTTTTGATAGTGTTATAACTATGTGGATCTGTTGTGAAAATTTCTTTAAAACTAGCTTCTTCGAACGCTGCCATGTTATCTTCAACGAGCATTTCATACAATCCTTCTTCCCCCACTCTTCTCACATCATTTCCAGAATTCCGTTCACCATCATATAAAATTCCATAGTCCAGACCCATTTTATTGAATATCGTAGCCACTTTTAGTGACAAACCCTGTATTCTGGCATCGTATGAAGCATAATCTCCAACAAACCATAAAAATTCAGCCTCTTCTTTACGGACATCCTTAATTTTAAAATCGAGGTCCTTGGTCCATTTAGCGCGCATACGTTCCGATTGTCCGAAAGAATTTCCGTAATCACCAATATTTGCCAATGTATCCATCAACATATCCTCCATATCCCCTTCTTCCACCAATGTTCTTCTGAGGTTAACAATACTGGTTAGGTGTTCAATACCAACCGGACAGGCATCTACACAAGCCATACAGGTAGTACATGACCATAATGTTTCTTTACTAATTACACCTCCGGCAATTAGTTTGTGCTCTTTTCCATTTGTGCTTTTTTGTTCAAACCATTCATTCACACCAACACTCGAATCATTCACATAGGTCCGCATATCGAGAATAAGATCTCTAGGTGATAAAGTTGTGCCCGCATTTTGAGCCGGACAAGCCACATGGCATCGGCCACATTTGGTACAAGCATCAAAATCCAGCAGTTCCTTCCAGGTAAAATCCTCAATTTTTTGATATCCCATGGCTTCTTTCTGACGTTCTTCAGAAACCCCGGGTAGATTTTTAGCTGTAGTCTCATCCGTGAACATCAGGTTGGCATAATCTATCAACATATGCATTCCCTTTGAGAAAGGGATATAGGCAATAAAAAACATCACTAAAACAGCATGAAACCACCAGATATATAGAAAAATAGAATTTGCCGAATTGTGCAAACCAATCCCATCAATGATATTGGCAACGCCCACACCCACAGGCGACCATAATTCCCATACAGGTCGGTCAGCCGCAATTCTGGTTCCTTCAATAATAAAACCGCTAATTGCGATTAAAAGCAGAAGCCACATAAAAATTTTATCATCTGTGGAATAAGCCTTTCGATCTATACTGGTAGATTTATCTGCTCTCGTATAATCGAGTTGTGCAGGTTTTGATTGGCGTCTTAACATCATCAAAATCAAACCTATAATAAATAGTACGCCAAAAATATCCAACACTAAAGAAAAGACCAGATAGAAATTCCCCTGAAGAATATGAATATCCATAAACCTCAGCAAATCGTGATCGAGCGCAACAATAGCAGTACCAATTAGGAGGATAATAAAACCCCAAAAAATCAATAAATGCGCAAATCCAGCGTACTTATCACGCTTAAAAACGGTAGAATTTTTAGCCATAATCGCTGCTGCTTTGCCAAATCTCGCCATCAAATTATTAAACCGTTCTGCATCTCTTCCCTTGCGATACTTCTTATATCGCCGGTAAAATCCGTAAAGAAATACGGCCATTGATGCAAATGCAATTAGGTAAAAAGCAATTTCTAGAAATAGCGGAAAATTTCGGAAGATCTCTCTGGTTTCCATAGTTTAATGGTTTTATAATTAATTATATAAGCTGACGAAACAATGTATATCGAATGCTTAAACTCAAAAATGAATAGTATGAAAACACACCCCTTCCTGTGACAGGCATGGGTGTATTAATTTAGTTCTTCAGTAAAAATAACTATACTTAGTTAGTCTAATATCCTTACAATTTATCGCTCAATGCAGGTATAAAATCAAACAGATCTTGCACTATACCGTAATGCGCGTAATCAAAGATGGGTGCATTGGGGTCTGTATTTACCGCAATAATCAGATCAGCATCTTTCATTCCTTCTATGTGTTCAGGTGCTCCACTGATTCCCAATGCCAGGTATAGTTTTGGCTTAACTTTAAGTCCTGATTTTCCAACCTGACGTGTTTTTGCCAGCCATTTACTGTCCACAATGGGCCTCGAGCAAGATATTGCACCACCTAGTTTTGTCGCAAGTTCTTCAGCCATTGGCAAGTTTTCATCGCTTTGAATACCGCGACCTACACTAATTAACACCTCCTGTTGTGTAATATCTACATCACCACCTTCAGGTTCTATTAATTGCTTAAACTGAACCGACAGACCACTAAGGTCGGGAGCTGCAACTTTTTCTACAGCCGGGTTGCCTTCTGATCTTCCCGCATCCGCAGGAAACGATCCCGCAATAACCGAAACAATAAATCCATCGGCAGACGGGGAAGAGTCCACATCCATTTTACCTCCATAAAGAGAACTCGTCACTGTACTTCCATCAGCTGAAACCCCAGAAACATAAGCTATAAAGGGCATATTTTGATCCACAGAAACACCACCGGCAATATCCATACCCATAGAAGTATTTCCGATCATCACCATTTTTGGTTGCTTATCTCCAACCACTGCCGCTACAGTTTTACAATAGCCCTCTGGATTATACTCCCCTAAATTGGCATCATCAACGTAAATTATCTTATCGGCAATGCCCAATTGTCCTGCCATACCTTCTACACCACTTCCAAGGAGCAATGCTACCAACTCACCACCGATATTATTGGCGATCTCTTTTCCTTTTCCAAGCATTTCAAAAGAAATATCCTCGATATTACCTTTTAAATGTTCTACGACAACTAATATTTGATTGCTCATTTTATTCCTTTTTGAGTTAGAATTTCTATTATTTTACCTGCTTGATCTTCAGCCGATCCATCTATCATTTCAGCACCTCCACTTGATTCTGGCTTGTACATTTTAGACACTGTTGAACCTACACCAACATCGAGGTCTCCGGCATCAACTTCTTCAATAGTAGATCCTCTCATTGCTCTCCTAACTTTTGCTACGGGAACATATCTCGGAGTTTCACGGGCTGCCTGAATTCCAAGAACAACAGGAGTTGCAGCTTCAAATTCAGCAACTATACCGCCGCCATATTCTTTTTGAACCGTTACACTACCATCTGAGACCTGAACTCCAGTTACCACGCTTATATGTGGTATACCTAGATAATGCGCCAGTAAAACAGCCAACTGTCCATCTCTGTCATCAACCGCCTGAACACCTGTCATCACTATATTATAATCCATGCTTTTAATTACATTGGCCATTGCTTTAGCAGATTCATGTGTGCTGCTCCCCTCGACTCCGGTAACCTTCACCAATTTATCAGCTCCTTTGGCTGCTGCAGCAAACAGTGCTTTATCAATATCATCACTTGCCAGGGCAATTGCAGTAACACTAGCCCCTTGATCATCCTTAATCAAGAGTGCCTCTTCCATTGCATGATCGTCAAATTCGCTCAATTTCATTTTTAGCCATTCGCGATCAAGATCTGTTCCCGCTGAATTGATCTCAAGCTCTTCGACCAAATCGGGTACTTGCTTTATCGGTAATATAATGTTCATATTTTAAGTTTTTATGGTTTATAAATTCAGTGCATAATTTCGTTAAGTGCCAACTCCTTACGGATCTGTATGATATCATCTGAAGCCGGATGAAACGGGAAATCCCGGTATTGCTCACTCGGCTTGTAACTGCCATACGGTCTCGTACAACCAACCTCTCCATCCGGACTAGGACATCCATCTGTCATAAATGGAATGCCATCATCTAAATGTGAGATAACTTCCGTTATTATATCATTCTCCACCCTTAACTTTATAAGATTTCCTTCAGTATCATAGTCCAAAGCCTCCGGTTTCAAATCGTATTTTTCAATCAGATGCTTTATTAATTGAATTCTTCTCCAACGTTTTATATCCGCCTTTTTCCAATCACCCATTCGTGAATCCGGTTCCGGGTTAAAAGAGAACAAATATGGAAGTATTTGATTATCAAAAAGATGAAAGAAAATATCCATCATATCCTTATCGCTTTCTCCCAAACCAACTACAGTATGAATATTTACTTTCCAAGGACCAAATATTTCTCTGGAGAGATTAATGATGTTCCAATAATTATCCCAACTTAGTGAGCCATTAGGCACATCAGTTCTATGTTGTTTAAATACTTTCTCGCTTACTCCGTCTAACCCAACTCCAATCATATCCACGCCCAGATCTTTATATTCCTGAAGTCGTTTACGGTTTAGTACCGGAGGAGCACATAAAATGGATAAAGGTGTATCCAATTTTGCAACGATCTTTTTTGTTATTTCAATAGTATCTTTATGAGAGCTACCGTGCGTTACTTGAGAAATGCAAAGTCTTGTCATCTTAGATGTATGTTCGGCCATTCTATCTACCAAATCATCCATACTCACCAATGGCCATTCTACTCTTATAAATGACTTATCTTCATATGAACCAGGCCGGGTTCTGGCCAAACCACAATAACCACAATCAGCCAGACAGCCATTATTATAGTTAAGAAGAATATTTATCCCACCAAAATCGAAATCTCTTGAAAATCTACCTGAACGCATTCGTAAAGCCATTGCGCTAGCTGCGCTTATTCGCACATAATCAGGACTAACTTTTTCTATTTCAACTTCTGAGGATAGTTTTTCTTTGATGATCATAGGCGTTTAATTTCGTTTTAATTTTCAGATATTATTGCTTCTTTTTTTGGATAATAACAAGATCCTTTATAGGTATACCTTTCGGCAGCCATAGCACGCTGACTAGCCAACCATATTGATTCTACGATCATTTCCGGTTTGAGCCCATATTTTAAAGTATCAAACTCCTGCTCTAGAAATACTTTATTGACAATCTTATCGATATTTTCCTTATCCATTGATGACCATTTCAATTCCGATTCTATTCTACTAAAGAGTTTGGCCTGTTCAAAAAAATCACCGGTAATGAGTACGCTTTTGATAGTTTCTCCTTTTAGGCCGATATAAGTTCTTATCAGACCTGCCGGCGTTTTCTTTAAACTCATACCCGTCATGTCAGATTGAGGTGATCTTTGAAAGATCCAATCTTCAGTTAAATATCTTTCCACTTCGAGCAAGGCAATATTTTGCTTTTCTTCTGCTGAAAAACCTTTTGATATAAATTCAATTTCGAAGGCCTTAGTGAAACATTCTTTGATAATTTCAATTACTTCCTTTCTGGAAACATTTCTATTCAGTTCACGAGAAATGGTAGTTATTCTCTGTTCAACAGAAGATATCTTTCTCTTATCAGAATATTTTTGAATGGGTATTTTTAATACTTTCAACATTTGAGGAATATCCAGATCGATCAACAAACTGGTATGAAACTGAATCGCCCCATCAGCATCGACATGTACACCCAATCCTGCTATTTTTTTTCCATTCACTTCCAAATCATTTTTAGACCTGAATTTGGCATCAATTCCCAATTTTTTCAACGCATGAATTATTGGTGCTGAAAATTTATGGTACAATTCTCTTACATTTTCCCATTCAAAAAAATTTGAGGCAGTTGCAAAGCAAATTCCCAATTGCCCTGAACCCATTAATATAGCTCCTCCTCCTGTTAATCGCCTGCCGTAATGGAACCCATTTTTTTTACAAGCCTCCAAATCGATCTCAGCATTTATATCCTGAAACCTACCCGCCAAAACAGCATAATCCTGATAATTGTATAATCTTAATGTGGCGGCAAATTCATTACCCTTTTGATGGTAGTTCATCAAATATTCATCAGCAGCTAATCCGTAAGAAGCTGTTGTGTTGGTTTCTTGTATGTATCTAAATTGGGCCAATTATTATTTTAAATTATTCATTCTTAATCTACTCCACAGGAGCATGAGTTTTCATAAAAACTAGGTTTTAAGCCTTTTGTTCTTGAAAATTCAATAATTCCTTCTGCAGGATATGCAATACCATTTAACCCCGCATTAACTGCCGCCAGATCAACTATTTTCTTATATTCTCCCCCGGGACGAGCACAACCTACAAGTATATTTGAATTTGGAATTGCTATACGTGCTCTTTGATAAAATTCTTCCACTTCCTCCGTTGCGGGTGGTTCAACATCCTTCATAGGAGTATCCTGCATGGGAGTCAATATTACTAGGATCAACGCATGAACCGGATACTTTTTGATCATGTTCAAAGCTTCATATTCTCCTAAAAACTTACCATAGTGTAATCCAAGTATTATATGAGGTCTTATACTTAATCCGTGTCTTGTAAGCCTCTCCAAAGTAGCATCAAAATCTGTAACTTTAGTATTCATATGATACACTTGCTCGATTGTTTTCTGAGCTCCAATTATATCCAAGGCCACTCCATCTACTCCTGCAAAGGCAAGTCCTTCTGCCATTTCTTCACTCACGAGTCCGGTATGCATAATTATCTTTAAACCAAGCTCGTCCTTAATTCTCTTAATATCCTTAATATGTTTTAAAAAGGGAACTTGTCCGTTCTTCATTGATCCCCCACTGATCAATACTGATTCAGTTCCTTTGGCAGCCATCTTCTCACACATTCCAAATAGTCCCTCTTTTAGATCCAGCGGTATCATTGGATCCAGTATTTTGGTATCACAATGATCACAATCCAAGGCACACGCATTTCCGGTTATACTGATAGGCAGAAAGGCATTTGGATTTTTTTGTTCAAATTCTGGAATATTATAAGATTTCAATCCTGGGGCATAAAACTTAATATCATCACAAAAATTAGATTTGCGAATTGCGAATGCTTGATCCATTAAGTTCTTTTCCTCTATTATTGGGCTATCCATCCTTTATCATCAAATTTTTTAAGTTCAGACTTAAACCATTCTATTATATTTTGTTCTCCATTAATCAATTCAGGCACTTCATAAGCAGCATTAGTAAGCTCCATTTCAATAAGCCATCCATCTCCATAAGGATCATAATTTATTAATCGAGGATTTTCTATAACATCATCATTTATATTGGTTATTTTTCCTGTAAGAGGAATCTTAAGTGGCCCAACATGTTTTTCAGCTTCGATAGTGCCAAAGGATTCTCCTTTGTTTAAGTTCATTTCCTGACTATTCATCTCAATGGCAACAAATGCCCCACTGGTTTCCTGAATTAACGGACTCATCCCAATACGGGCATGATCATCAGAAATCTTAATCCAAAAATGTTCTTTTGGGTCGTAAGATAAACCAGTATCTACGCTGTATTTGTCAATTGTAATCATAAATTAATTGAATTTACCCCATTGCCTCCACGATGAGTTCAGCTATATCTTTTACTAATAATTTTCCGTCATTACCCGTAGACTTAACCGCATCTTCAAATCGAGAAACTTCATAAGGACAACAAACCACAAGCAGATCTGCCCCGGTTTCAACAGCTTCACGAACGCGATTTTCAGAGAGACGTTCATTAACATGATCGGACATAAAGCCGTCCAACCACATACCACCGCCACCGCCACCACAGCAATAACTTTGTTCTTTACATCTACCCATTTCAATGAGTTCTACTCCCGGAATTGAATTTAAAATATTCCTAGGAGCTTCATACTCTCCGTTATGACGACCCAAATAACAAGGATCGTGAAAGGTTACTTTATAATTAAGCTTATTTTTTAGATCTAATTTTTCCATCAATGGAGCGAGATAGGTTGTATAGTGAACTACATCATAGTCACCACCATATTCAGGATATTTTTTACGAAGAGCATTTAGTGCATGTGGATCGGTCACCAGCATTTGCTTGAACTTATATTTACTGAATGTTTTTATGTTTTGCTCTGCGAATTCTTCGAAAAGTCCAACTTCTCCAGCCAGGCGCTGAGAGTCGCATGAACATTTTTCTTCTGTACCAAGAACTCCGAAATCAGCTTTCAATACATTCAGAATTTTGGCTAAGGCAGCACTTGCCTCTTTTCCTCGACCGTGATATGCCGGATAACATTCTACAAACCAAAGCAAATCTGCTTCTTTTTTATCCTTCATCAAGGGTACATCAGAAGATGTTTCCTTGATCCAGTCGGCTCTTTTTCGTTGAGATTCACCTAAGGGATTTCCATATTCAAAGGTGTTTTCAAATGCTTCCTGTAGTTCATCCGGGACATCGGCTTCCATAACTGCTTCTTCACGAATGGCAGGCATTATTTTGATCATATCAACTTCCTTTGGGCAAACTCGTAAACATTGCATACAAGTTGTACATTTCCATAGTTCATCAGATGAAAAAAGATCTTTCCCCATTAGTAGGTCCTTAAACACGCGCATCGGGCCATATTCTCCCACTGCATCTACAGGACATACCGGAACGCATTGACCGCACTGGTAACACCAGCCCATGGATTCAGCTCCGTCAGTATCTCTAACTTTATCCAATGTTGTAGTATCGTAATCAAAAATTACACGTTGTTCGAACATTCTGTTCCAATCTGCGTTTAGTTCGATACCGTCAACTATAGCACTTTCTTTTTCTATTATTTGTTTTTTATCAATAGGCATAATCTCAAATTAGATTAGTTTTAATATTTTTTTATTTTTTTCATCATTTTAGGCTGCTTTATGGAAATCATAAACACCCAATAATCTTCTTGAAAATTCATTAAGTCCTGGCATCACTTCATTAAATTCTTTGGTCATTTTCATTTGTAAAATTGTATAAGCATAAATGATATACACACAACTTAAATACACATCGGTCCCAAAAAGAGATCGGTTTATAAACTGAAATTCAGCCGATTCAGCAACAGAATGAACAAATGCAACCCCTTTTCCAACTTTCATATAGGTCTCACTCATTTTTTCCCCTTCCAGATCAAAGCCTTCACTCGTTACTAAAGGAATTGCTCCGGTTTTACTTTTTGGATCCCACATCCATCTGCTCCATAACCAATACTTCTCCGGAAATGAAAAATGTAGCAGTTCACCTGCCAGATCATGTTTAAGTGTGACATCTAATACCCCTAAACCATCAAAAAAATTCTGAAAACGATCATCAATTTTATCAGTACCATGAAGAAGATCATAAACAGAAAATTTCAGGTTATCCAATGAAGTAACTTCATAAAGTTTATCTTTTTTTCTTCTGATTGAGAAGATCTTATCCAAAACTAAATCAAATTCTTCCTTAGTAATTGATTGTAACCTATCTTTTGAAAGTGTATTCTGAAATAACATACTCTTTTTTTCAAGAGTATTTGCTATCTCAACTAGGGCAACCTTATCCACTTTAGCTAAAGTTTCCTTCATAAATTCACGTGCAGCTTCTATGTCAATTAACTGACTCATATCATGCAAGAATAGTTGCTTTTCTTATCGCTGCAATTGACTTCATCGCAGCTGCACCCGCTGCAGAGATACAATCTTCCAGATCAGAAGGGCCGGTACATGCACCGGCAGCAAATACTCCATCAACATTGGTTGATACGGTATTCAATGCACCTCCGATAGTTTCTATAAATCCAAATTTATTTTTATTAACTCCAAAGATGTCGGCCACCTGCTTGGTTCCTTCACTTGGTTCCATTCCAATCGCCAAAATGACCATATCCATTGGTATTTCCATTGGCCTCCGCATCGTAGTATCTTCCCCCTTTACCACAAGGCTATCTCCTTTTTTGATAACTTCAGTAGCCATACCTTTAATATAGTTCACTTTGTGTTTTTCCTGAGCCGGCCAGTAGATCTCATTTTCCCAATAGCCATACATTCTCATGTCTATATAAAAAATGAATACTTTACATCCGGGCAATAGCTCTCTAACCTCAATGGCTTGTTTCGATGTAATTCCGCAACATACTTTTGAGCAATATTCATTTCCTATTTGTCTGTCACGAGAACCTACGCATTGAATAAAAGCAACTCTGTTAGGTTTTTCACCTGTAGAAGGTCTTACAAAATTGCCCGACTTTAATAATTTTTCAGCATCGACAATTGTGATAACATCGTCGTGCTCATAATAACCATATTTTTGAGTTTCTCTACCCGGATCAAAATGAGAAAAGCCGGTAGCTATAATAATGGCACCTGCTTCAATTTCAATTTCTTCCCCGTGAGAACTGGCTTTAACATGGAAACTACCGGGTTCTCCTGTAGATCCGGTAATTTCTGTATTGAGCATAATTGTTACTTCAGGATTATTCTCAACAGCAACACACATTTCCTGCATTGCTTCACCTGCATCTCGCATGTCGGGCGTAAGAGCTGCATAACCCGCTGACATAGGAGTACCTCCCATCGCGTCTCTTTTTTCTGCTAAAATTACCTTATAACCTAAATCGGCAATTCCTTTGGCGGCCTCCAATCCTGTTGGACCTGCACCTATAATAAGTATATTTTCGTAAGCCATATTAGTACTTTATAATTAGTTTTTATATAAATTTTAATTGTCTGCGTCTTCCCAGGTCATAAAATTCTTTTCACCTGATTTAATTTTATCACATTCTGCTTGAAATTCACCCCAAACCTTATCCACGTCAATTCCAATCTTCCTTAAAAATGGTTTGTTGTCGGTATTGTGCCAATGTAATTGTAGCACCTTGTATGGATGTGCTCCCATGGCTAAAGCAGCCATTTGAGAATCGGCCATTACCGGAATGCCTACTTTTTTATCATGAGCACGACCGGCAAACTGACTTTGATCTAATGTAGTTACACAGCCAGTATCGTGAGTTACAGTTACATCAGGGTTAACTTCCTCTTTCATAACTTCAATTTTTCTCTGTACAGAGAAGGATCTTGAAAAATCCCTTGAAACCAAAATATGCCTGAATCCAAAACCACAGCAGTCAAACCAAGTCGAATAATCTGCTACATTTATTCCAAGAGCCTCTAATGTTCCTGTTACAATTGCAGTGCGTTGTGCTCCATATATTTCGCTATCATAAATAGCATCTTCTTCTATAAGTTTATGATAGTGACATGCCGGATGAACTGTGGCTGTTATATTACTCATATCAATCACCTGACGTTCGGCAATCCGATCCTTCATTGCCAGCACCCATTCACTATAATGTACTATCTCTTCCGGCAGTACTAATTTTTTACCCAGACGCTCCATGATCTTTTTTACTTTTCTTCTCAGATCATGCTGATGGATCAAGGCATGTCTTACTTCTTTATAGTGACCAAAACTTGTTCCACAATGAATTAACGGGAAATAGCCCACTTCATGCGCTGCTGCAAAATTCCTCACGGCTACTGCTGCCTGTGCCTCTGGATTTGAAGTCGCGGAAGCATAATAGTTCCATGCAGTACAAGAAGTCTGATCCGTTGGATCGTAATAATCCAAACCAAACTGACGATTCAACCAAAATATTGATGTTGAATAACCCGGAATATGTCCACATTGTCCACAACTTTTATGATGCCAAGTCTTGTCAATGGGAATTTTTTTCATTCTACCATATTTCGTCATCAGCTCTACATGATTATCCGGCACTCTGATCACTTCAAGTTCGCCCTCTTTTTCGAGTTGAAAAAGCTCTTCTCGAAGATCTGCTACCGGTGCATCATTGGGATCAATTTTAAAGTGCCTGTCAGAAGCTTTTGTAATTGGTAAATGTATCATATCTTAAATCGTTTTAATTTTTAATTAATCAAAGGTTATATCATCATAACCTGCTTCTTCCAATCGTTCTTCCATAACATCCACGAGTATCATAAAAAGACCCTCATCAACACCTTCTATCAGATCCATTACGCCTGTCATATGCCAAATCAGGTAAAGTTCAATAATGGTTTTTTTGTCAATTTTCCATCCCGTTTCGGTAGTATGCAGGGTTTCGGGAGGAAGTGCTTTACGCCATACCTCCAAATTTTCAGCAATTTCATATACGTGTGTACCCCAATCAGGAAATGCATCGGGTTGCAGCATATCCGGAGAAACCTGAGAACCGGTTGACATGATCTTATAAATAATCCTACCATATCCTTCAAGGGCTTTTTTGGCCGTTTGCAATCCGTTTTTCACTGCAACTTCTCTCATAATAGTAATAATCTGCCCTGGAGAATTTTGTCTCGGACAACGATCGCAACTAAAACATTGAGAGCAATCCCAAATACTATCGCTCATCAAAGTGTAAACAAGATCCGCATCTTCACGTGCCACAGCCTGCGCAATAACACGAGGACTAAAATCATAGAAACGAGCAGACGGGCAGGCGGCCACACATATACCGCATTCGTAACATCCATTTAGTACAAAATCCCATCGAGAGTCAGATTTTACTTCATCGAATAACCTTTCTTTCTCTTCGAAACTAACGTCAGTATGTTTATTCTGACTAAGGTCTAATGCCATCATAATTAATAATATTTAGTGTTAATTATTTATTTAAACCTATACTAATCATAAGTATCGGTATCATCAATATGTGAACATTCGATTCCATCTGCTTCAATTTTTTGACGATAAGCTTCGACAGCCTCATCCGCGGTTGTCAATTCATTCATTTCTGCGTCAAGATTATTGGCTTTCATCTTTACAACCCATCCATCTCTGTATGGACTTCTATTGATAAGTTGTGCATCTGAAGCTAATCCTTCATTCACTTCAATTATCTCACCCGTAACGGGGGATTTTACCGGTCCAACCCATTTACCACTTTCCACAGTTGCAATTGGGCGTCCTTTTTTTCGTACAGTACCAACTGATTTTGTCTTTGCATGGAGAATGGGTCCTGCTAAACTTTGCGCAATATCGGTCATACCAATAGTAACGATATCACCTTCCGCTCTGATCCATGTATTATCCTTAACCGAATAATGGAGGTCTTGTAGAATTATACAGCCTTTAATATTTTCGTGAGCCATCGTATTTATATTTATAGTTTAAGTTTTTATCAGAAATACATTACATGATCATAGTTAAGTGCCAGTTCAATAATACTTGTTGCACCCATTATTTCAACTCCGTCAATAAGATCTTCCACTTTCATATCCCATAACTCAAGACTTTGCTGACAAACCCGTAATTCAACTTCGCTATCCAAGGCCATTTCGAGCATAGTTTTCAAGTTTACATTTGAATCTTTTACAAGCTGTACTTTTTCTGCTTCTCCCTTCTTAAGTTGATTTGTTCCGTTCATTGTGAACCAAACCATCACTTCAATTTCCATAGCAGCGGCGGCCATAGCATAAAATAGAGGTGAGTAAGTTCTGGTAGGTGTTTCGACACCATGTGTTTGAATTACAAGAATTTTCTTTCCTTCAAGATCTTCCATATTGTTTGGTATTTATTTAATTATTATCTTTCTACTATATATAATCTAACATCTTTATATTTCGCATAAATTATTTGGATCAGCAAAAACAAATAAATATTTTTTATCCCAATCCCACTCATCACTATCCATTAATTTATAAAGCTGCTCTTTATCCTTATCATTTGCAACCAATTTAAATTTTTCTGTTTTCCCTTTACTATCCATTTTAATGACCTCTAAAAGCAACCATCGACCTGTTAATTCGTTGTATAGACGAGCAACTTCTTTTGCACTAATTACTCCTTGCCATTGTTCCATGACCTGTTTGTTGTAACTGTAATACTTTCATTTTATAGATACATTCCATCCATTCCTTGGAATGCACACCACCTACAATTGATTTAACTTTTTGTTTTATCAACTCCCAATCCATTTTTACGCCTATTAAACTGTTTTCTAATACCTGTATAGAATATTTTAAATACTCTATTCTGCTTGCTGTAAGTTTTATTTCTGTTATATAATCATCCTTCACTGTAATAAGGGCACTCATCGAGCCATCATCAAATTCATGATTCATATAACCTATCCAAACACCAAGGTGAATTTTAAACAATTTATCTTTAGAGGGTTTTCTTTTAATTTGGTATAACCAGGATTCCTCAACAAATCTATTCTCTACCTTCTCTATCATCATCAATTCTTCATGCGTAAAACTCCCTGATTCACTTTTCACACCTAGTATATCTTCACATTTTTCACGATAAACCTGAATCACTTCATTTCGCTCCGGGACCTTCTCCAGTTCTCTTTTGATAGTAGTGAGATAATCATTTAAGTTTTTTGCCACGGCTTCACGAAATTCTTCGGTTGGAATATTGATCGAATTTAACATGGTGGCATAATCAAAATCAAACAGGAAATTACCGGTTACTATTTGTGCTTCCCCAATGGTTCCTGCACCTGTACCTACTATTTTCTTATCAGCGACATGTACATCGTTGATTGGATGGTAATACGCATCAATTCCAAAGAACTTATATGTTTCGATCAATGGTTTTACAAAAAGTTCAAATCGATTATCCACTCTTCTAGGTAGTGAATTTTGTTGAAATATCCATTGAACAAACAATTGTCCATCATCAATATAAACTGCTCCTCCGCCAGTTTCTCGCCTAATAATAGGTATTTGGTTTCTCTTGCAGTAATTTATATCTAATTCATTCTCCGTATCCTGAAAAAAACCGATACACATATACGGTGTTTCAGGTGTTACTAACACGATCGTGTTCTGAGTAACCTGTTGTTGTGCATATCCTAATGCATGATAAATAGATTGTGATCTTAGTCCTGAGACAGTACCGGCATCTATAAATCGTATGTTCATTTAAACAAATAAACTCACATTTGCATCCGCTGCAAACTCGAGAAATACTGCAGCACCTCCTACATCTACTTCATCGATAAATTCATCTCTTTTAAACCCGAAAACATCCATTGTCATTTGACAACCAATCATTTTTACATCCATATCTATACACATCTCGCGGAGCTCCTCTATACTTGCTACACCTTTGTTCTTAAATGTCTTCTTCATCAGGGTTGTTGCCATTGCTTCGAATCCCGGCACATTGTTCATTAAAATATTGGGCATTGGCCAATTAAAATTTTGAAAACCTTCGCTGCCAAAGGGCATTTTCATGGGCATGGCCGGATTAGATCCCGGAGATACAGTTGCTTTAAGATCTTTTTTTAATAATGGCAGGCCATAAAAGGTGAAAAAAATTCCAACTTCCCAATCCATAGCTGCAGCCGCTGATGCCAGTATGAACGGCGGGTATGCCCAATCTAAGGTTCCTCTACTTGCAATCAATGCTAATTTCTTTGGTTTATGCTCCATAAGTATAAGATTTAATGGGTTTTCTTAATAAAAAATCGAAAGGTTTTGCCTTCATCATTTGACTCCAGTAATTCGTGACCGGTTTGTCTGGCCCATGCTTCCATATCAGGAATTGATCCTGCATCGGTTGATATCATCTCTAATATATCTCCAACTTCAATATCCTTTAGAGCTTTCTTTGTTTTTACGACCGGCAAAGGGCATGAAAGCCCACTTGTGTCAAGGGTCTTTGTTACGTTAAATTCACTCATTGTACATAGTTTTAGTTATTCTTTCAAATTAGAGTTTTAGCTCACATGCATGTATGCACTCAAATACTTTTGTGATTTCCATAATAGCAAGCCTATAATAAATATTCCTCCCTTTTCTATAGGACTCCAGTATACCTATGTTTTTCATTTTAGATAAATGATGAGAAAGTAAAGAAGCTTCTATCTCTATATTTTCAAGGATTTCATATACAGGATAATCCTTTCCATCTTCTAATAATTCCAGTATTCTTAATCGTACGGGAAAAGCTAATCCTTGAAAAATCTCTGAGATTCTAATTAGTTTATGGGAGCTGATCTGTTCTTTTGAAATAGTTCTTTTCAAGATGATTTATGTTGATTTCTTTAAAGGTATAAATAATTGTACAATTATTCAAGTATTGAAATAGTTAACACTCTCATTTAGAACTAATCTAAATAAAAAGAAACTAAAAAATCTAACGAGAGATATATTAGACTAGAAGTGCAAATTGGGAAGAAAAAAAAGTAATAAGGATGCCTATAATGCAATTTTTTTTGCCTGCAGAAGTTGATGAATTTTCATGATGACACCCTCATTTTCGTTTTTCTCTATCAGACAATTAATATAATAAAACATATACATGGTTGTGAGCCAATGAGTAAATTCATGTTTAGAATTCAAATGCATTTTCATATTGATCATGATCCATGAAAAATGCTCCCATGCATCAAAACAAGAATCACAACTTCGGTCAATACCTGTACAACATCTACGAGTTGTTTTAAAATCGGCATTATAGGAACGAAAATGTTTATTGTAAGGATTACCATTTTTTATCCTTTTTTCATTTTTTTTATAATTGGTACTAACATTGGTACATACCTCATAACTCCAATGTTGATCCTGAATCTTTCCATTAGTGATTACCTGGTTAAAATAGGAAGTGGTTAATATATCATCGGGATATCGATCGATCATTTTATCAATTTCCAATCTAACTTTTTCAAAATCATGGTCTTGATCGTGATTTCCTCTCCTTATATCACCGTAATAATTAAAAAGTACTTTGTTGCCATTATTAATACACTGCTTCACTACCGATTCAATTTCATCACTTTTATCGCAGGTAACCGTATAATAAAAAAAGGCTCGAGAATCATCCTTGTAATTACTTAGAGCAATTTCAAAAAGATCCCTCTTACCATTATTTCTAAATTTTGCATCTGTATGATGATCACCCCATACAGAGACACCAATAGGCAAATTTTCAAAGCCTTTAAACGGAATTTTTGTCAAACCGTTTGTGGCAACATTCATTTTAAAATTGTCATAAATAATCTTAAGCCTATCAAGTCTTAAACTTGGTTCACCCCCAACTACGGTTACAAAATTGGTCCCACGTTTTATTTCTCTCTCCACCAGTTCACGGAAAGCAAGATCCAAATGTGATTTATTCTCAGCAATTTTATCCATTCCTTCTTCAAAATAATAACAACCGTCACAACGCAAATTACAATCATGAGTCAGATCAAGTGAAATAGAACGAAGGGAACCTGCCGATCTTACCTGAGAGTAGAGGCTGTAAAGAAAAGGATCAGACAAGTATGTGGATAATACAGACATAGATTTTAGCAATTCCAACAAATCTAATCATTAATAGCTTAGTATCAAAATAATCAAATCTATCCAAATTCTTTTTCTTTAATAATCTTTAAATACATCCTTTTAACAATAGATGAATACCTTTTCTTAAATCAAAAAAGTTATATTTACATAGTAAATAAAAAATCCTTAATTATGAAGAATCAGAATTATTCTAGTCATCGTCGCTTTGTAGCCGGTTACCACTATTTCACCTTACTCGGTATTCTTGTATTACTTATTGGTGCAATTGTAAATCTCGTAAAATCATCACCTGAAAACCTATACTCCGCATCATTAATCGTTTTAATCTCAATTTTATTGGCTTTTACGGCATTCTATGCACGTTCATTTGCGTTAAGATCCCAGGATAGAGCAATTCGTGCTGAAGAAAATTTTAGGCATTATCTATTGACAAAAAAAGCTTTACCGTCAGATCTAACTATTCGCCAGATTGTTGGACTGCGATTTGCTTCGGATGAGGAATTTCCTGCATTGGTAGAAAAAGCAATTAAAGAAAAAATGTCCGAAAACGAAATTAAAAAATCAATTAAAAATTGGAAGGGTGACTATTACAGGGTTTAATGGTAATTTCTTAAAAACAATTCCTGGTTATAAGCTTCCTCTTTTTTAATCCAACATGGCCATAATATAATAACAATGTTAATCAATGTATGTTAAATGGATAGTTTGTGAAATAAAGAAAGACTATGAAAAAGATTTTTCTCTTGCTCAGGAACAATGGATTTGCACAAAAAACGCAACTGGTTTTATCGGTCAGGTAGGTGGCTGGGATTCTGAAAATAAAAAAACTGCTTGTATCATTAGTTTCTGGGAAAATGAGAAATCTCTAAAATTGTTCATGAAAAATATTCATGATAAAATATTTTTCATGAACAAGCAGTCTGAATACTATAGTTCCATTAGTGTAGATCACTACAATTCGTTATTAAAATTGAAATCCAAATCATTTTCATTAATTGACGCCTTGAAAGACGCAAAATTCCTGAGCATAGAGGCTGTCAAAGTAAAACAAGAAAAGAACGAGCACTTTAAAAGACTTCAAAAAAACATTTGGTTTCCTGAAATGAAAAAAGTGAGAGGAAATTTAGGAGCATATTTTTCGGAGGAAGTAGATGATTCTTCAAGGCATCTTATTTCCACATTTTGGGACTCTATTGGAAATCTTAATAATTATTTAAGACAAAAGCAACCCGAATTAAAAGTAAATAGCCATATAAACAAGTACATGGAACAAATAACTATGAGACAAATACAATTAGTTGACTCATGGAAAATAATTAAAAAAGCTACAACCAATGGTTAAGTATTTATAGCTATTTTAATTTCACTCTGTTAATATCAAATTTTAGCATCTCTAAGAGATCCTTCTACCTCTGCTTCATTTCTTCGATAAATAAATATGCACTTTCGGACTCTTTTTCCTATCCTTCGTCCTATATCGATTGTTTTTATTGATGGAAAAGTATTAATTAGATAAAAATTTAACAAACTATAAATAAAACTTAAACCATCAAAAACTTTTATTATGACTAAAAAAACTCTTTCTTTATTAATGATCTTTACCATGGTATTTGGAACCATGACAACTGTGAACGCTCAGGATGATTCTTCCTATGTGATGTGGGAAAGCATGATGTTAACTCCAGATAATACCGAATTAAAGGCTTTAGGAGAAGCCATGAGCAAGCACAACAAGACATACCATCAAGAAGGACCTTACAAAGCCAATGTTTACACTATTTCCTCAGGACCCAATATTGGCAAGATGATATGGCAAATGGGACCCTTAAAATTTTCAGATCTTGATGGCCGACCATCCAAAGGCGGGCACGACGAAGACTGGAGAGATAATGTAATGCCGTATGTTAAAAAAATGACCCATGGAGAATATTGGAAACAAGATCTTGAACTTTCCAACACTTCAAGCTTGGATCCTGCGAAAGTAACACATCCCCTTTTGCTAATTAGATATTTTGAGGCCACTGAAGATCATGGTTACAGTATAGACCATTTGTTAAAACAAATGAGTGAAACCGTAAAGGCGATGGATGGTGATAATCCTTGGGGAGTATACGATAATCAATTCAGACAAGGATTTACTATTGGACGGCATCTGGCTTGGGTGAGTTTTAATAAGAATTGGGCGGAAATGGATGATGCTCCAAAATTTAAAGAAACTTTTATAAAGGTACATGGCAAAGATGCGTGGCGTCCATTTCAAGAAGGTATGTCAGACTCTTTTTCGAATAGCTGGGATGAAATTTGGGAGTATAATGCCAAACTGAGCGGAAGGTAAACTTTAAATTATTCTCAACCTTTTTTCTTCGGTGAATTGTTTAGATATACATTTGAGTTAGAAGGACGAAAACCAATTACTATGTAATTGGTTTTTTCATTTTATAATATCCTAAAGAATAACTTCGAGATAATTTAGTTGTTTAATTTATACCTGCTACGTATTATATATCATTCACCATATTTCCAACTTCGATTCCCATTTTTTTTGACTCCTTTCCAATATGTTTAAAGCTTTTATTCATCTCTTTACCGAATTCTTTAAATTCCCTATTTAGACTATTGATCCACTTCTTATGCTTGAACTCGGCTTTATATATTTTAACAACATCTTTACTTTCCTTAAAAAATGCCTTTTGTCCTTTTTCAACCTTTTTTATAAACTTGTTTATTTTTAATTCTATGGTACCCTCCTGTACTTCTACTTCAAGTTCCTTATTATCAGATCTCACATTAAATTTTGTTCCAAGTACTTCAATTTCTCCAAGTTCGGTTTTAACAATGAAAGGGGATTCTCCTTTTCTAACATCAAAGAACACCTCTCCTTTTTGCCTAACAATTCTTTGATTAAAATTTTTATCGTACTCAATAGAACTATTATTATTCAAGTAAGCTATAGATCCGTCGGGTAATACCACAACTTCAAAGTTGTCATTGGATGATATATGAATATTAGAATCAAAGCATGAGGACAAAGCTATTACTACCAGAATTATCAGAATTGTAGATATTTTTTTCATTATATTCTCCATTATTTATATTGTCATAAAATTGACTTAATGACGCTTTCATTAAGTTTTTTACACAAATTAGATTAAATTAAGAACCCCGAACTGATACTAAGTATCAATCGGGGCTGTTATAAAAACGAATCCGGAATTAGATTATTGCTGAAAGTCACTAATATCGCAAAAACTTTTGTGGAATTACAATTTATAATATCTGTCCATTTTCAATAAGCTTGGCTTTAATCATCTTATAGGATAAATTATGGATACTCATATTATTTTCCAGAGCCAAAACCGCTATTACTCCGGCACTTTGCCCTAAAATCATAAATACTGGCTCCATACGTATGGATCCAAAGGCAATATGAGAGCTGGATACAGCCACAGGCACCAAAAGGTTAGTGCATTCTTCTTTTTTGGGTAAAACAGCACCCATTTCAATTTTATAGGGATGCTTTGGATGAGCTGCAATATCTCCTTCATTCTGAACAAAGCCTTCCGGTGTTACATAGCGCTGTACATTGTGGGAATCCATTGTATAGGAACCCATTCCTATAGACTGTTTTATTTTGTTCTTGCCTAATATTTCATTCTCGGTCATGACAAAATCCCCTACCATTCTTCTCGCTTCGCGAACATAAATTTGGTGAGGCCAATGTCCATTATCTACAAATTCATCTTTAGACAAACCCCACTTTTTCATTTCCTTTCGCGTTTTTGCCGGGATACGTGGGTCAGTAGCTATAAAATACAATAAGCCTTTTTGATAAGTTTCATGCTCCTTTATAATTTCCTTTCTTCGTTCATAGGTAGCTTCGGGGTACTCATAATTCATCCCGATATTATCAAAGCTATACGGACCATGGTTATTTACATCTGTTTTTAAATTTGGAATCGCATCAAATTTTGAGAATGTTTCATTCCATCCGCTATTATAAATTCTTATCAATAATTCATATTGGCTTGGATCGTATCCAATCGGTTTTGAAAAAGGTACCCGGTTCTTATCATTTTTAGTAAGACAAGTTCTAAAGCAATAAGCCTGAATTTTATCATCCCCATCACCTTTTGATCCCGGGTCTTCAATAGAAATTCTCGGCAAAACACCGCTTGCCTCATCACCCGGAGTTTTGTATGGACTAATATTTCTATCGCCAAAATGATGTTTGTGGTGAAGTATACCAACCTGTACGCCATTCCATTTTTCATTGTAAGTTTTTGAAGCTTCTCTACCTATATGATAACTCACCTTGCTTGCAGCCATAAGATCTCCTTCGTAAGTAGCATCTAAAAATATTTTACCCTTGTAAATATTGCCCCTTAAAGTGGTTATGGATCTAATCTTTCCATTTTTCTTCTCTACTCCATTTTTTCTATCGAGCCATTCATCCTTATACACCCTTATTTTGCTCTCCTTTACCATATCTTCAAAAACCTTTTCGGCTATATGCGGTTCAAAGATCCACATGGTCTTATTTGCTCCATCCAAAGCCGGAGTTCCCTGGCCCTTATTTCCATAGTCTTCCTTTTTCTCCCATCTCCAGGTTTCTGATTTTGAGTACTCCTTATAAACACGCTGATAAAATTCTCGAGCTAAACCACCAATAACACTTTTATCTCCAGTATCCGTCCATCCCAAACCAGAGGAAGTCATACCCCCAAGATGTTTATCCGGACAAACGATCAATACACTCTTCCCCATTCTGGAGATCTCAACAGCGGCAGTAACGGCTGCCGAAGTCCCACCATAAATAATCACATCTGCACTAGTAGTTTTATTATTGACATTGGAGGAGTCTTGAAATCCAAAGGTGAATAGGACCATCATTAAAAAGAAACTATGTATATATATATTCTTCATATTTTATTATCAACATTAATGATTTTGTATCACGACAAAAATGGAATACCAAACAATTCATCTGCTTTTCCCATTTTCATCTAATAATTCGTTTAATAAATGTGGAATTCAACTATTTTTCTGTTTCTTGATAAATAGCATCCAGTAAAATATAATCTTTCGTGTCATTTGTCAATTGCCAAAACATGATACCACCCAGTCCTGCTTCCTTGGCATATTTTGTTTTTAAGGTCAGCGATTCCGGGTCGTCATAAGAAATAAAAAGACTATCTGTGGCATTGTATAAATAAGGGGCATCTGCTTTTTCATCCCAATACCTTTTGAATCCCCCTTTGTTTTCATAGTTCTCGTGAATATTTCCGTATTGTGCCCAACCTTTCCAAACACCATTATTCAACTGATAAAGACCATTATTTTCAGGAGGAACACCTTTCCACCCTCTACCATAAAATGCACCTCCTATGACAATTTGTTCCGGTTTAACACCCAGTTGCATACAAAAATCAACAATGCTTTTTGTAGATCTTGGTTTATAATCCCATTTACGCTCTACCGCAAGTTTATATGCCGGAGTATCTTCTACATCTTCCTTTTTTATCCATCCCAAATTCGTATGATGTGCCGTAAATGGTGTTCCTCCGCCTACCAGATCATAGGTCATTATATTCATATAGTTTGCATATTTCATTACTTCAAGAGTTTCGACATGATCATAATAACGTTCCCATCCCGCAGAGGCAAAAGTCAAAACCAAATTTTTGCCTGTTTCGTCCATAGCCTCTCTTAATTCCTTCATTAATGCTGTAAAATTTTCCGTGTCTGATGCTCTAAATTTATTTCCTGCACCTTTCATACCTGGATATTCCCAATCCATGTCTGTACCATCCAGGTCATACTTTTGGATAAAATCTATGGTACTTTGTACAAACCCTTTACGTAATTCAGGATCTGTTACCATATCTGAAAATCCTGCACAACCACCCCATCCTCCACAGGCGATCATCACCTTTAGATCTGGATATTGTTTTTTGTATGCAACCAGATCCTTTAATTTTTGATCAGATCCTTCACGTTTGAACTTCATCTGATTGTCAATTACCTCCGTAAAAGAAAAAATAATATGGCTAAGCTTATCAAAAGGAATCTCCTCCAAGGCATAATTATCAGAAGGCACATAATAGGCCATCACGGCCATTGGTTCACTGCCCTCTTTTTTACAAGAAAATAAGATCAATGGAATAACGAAAACAATAACAAATTTGGACAAGTTTTTTAAAACGATGTGATTCATAAGGCTGCTGGTTTTATTGTGTTATTAAAATTTTAGAGTAAATACATACTGAATAATAGTTGCTAATAGTAATTGTTTCAAATTCATCATCCTAAATCTTCTTTCATTTCACACATTATTTCTTTAACTTTTACCAAATCGGAATTGGATACTTGAAGTTCTACCATGAATGTAGGCATGTAATTCATAATTTGTGTAGTAAATTCATTTTTTAAGTAACATTTTATCCCTTCTCTTTCCAATCTGCTTTTGAGAACTGTCACATCCGACGCTATATGTGATTCCTTAATTGTTATTAAGCTCATAGTTATATCTTTTGGTTATAATACTTTCTGTCCCTAAAAATAAATCTTTATAGTGAGGCTAAAAGATATGATCTATTCATTCCAATGTGTAATAGGCAGATAATTCCTTTTTAAGAAGACTTTATAACGTGCTTCTTTTCTGTACGGATTAAATTCTCTCCGGCTATTTACAAATTTAAATTCAATGTTTTCTTTTTCTAAATAATGATACATTGAATCTCTCTCTTTTAAAATTGCAAAAATAAAGGCCTTGTCTGTATTCGAAACTTCCTGATCTTCAAAAAACTGTTCTACCTCATCGATCTTTCCGAGTTGTGCCTTAGTTATTAATTTCTCAAAATAAGATTCAGAGAATAAATCATTCTTTAACAGGTTCTGTGCTTTTTTATAATTTTGCTGATGATAATTATAGTAGAACAAAGCCTCCAGTTCCCCCTTTTCACTTAGTAAACCTCTATAATTCTCACTTTGTAAAAAATCATTGGCCTCTTTAAAGTCCCCTTTTTCTGTTAATGAATTGTAATAGGAATTAGCATTCGTGGCATTCGTAGAATCCATCTGATAAGCTATTTTGCTATAAGTAACCCAGCTATCATCGTCATTTAAAATTTCATCATAGGAATACCCGAGTTCTCTATATAAGAATGATTCGTCGGGGTTTTCTTTAATTGCATTTTCAAAAACATGGATGGCTTCTAACCAGTCCTTATTTTGCATAGTTTTAAGAATAATTTTAAACTCCAAATTATCTTCTTCCCTAAATAGGAATTTCATTTTATTGTAATGTGCTTCTGCCTCTTCAAATTGATTCTTAGCTATCAGGACTCTGAATTTCGCAGCATTTATTGAGGGAGAAAAAGGATCCAATTCCTGTGCAATATCTAAATGGATGATAGTGTTTTCTATATCCGGAACCGGTTTTGCCATAAAATAATTGGCAAAATGGTGATGTGCTGTAACGTCATTGGGATTTAGTGCAAGCGCCTTTTCAAAATTTACCTTCGTTTCCTCCCAATTACCATCTCTTCTGTTTAAATCTGCTTTAACAGAATAGGCACGAACCGTATTTGGATTGATCTCTAAAGCCTTTTCAATCAATGAATTGATCTTATTGATGACATCATCGTATTTTACATGCTCATACATCAATAAGAAATAACTGTTTGCCATCTCCGCATAAGCCCCAGCATAATCAGGGTCTATGTCAATGGCCTGCTGATAAAGATCAATACTTCTTTCCAGGCCAGATTCCGACCTGTCATTGGCCACAGATCTTCCTTTTAAAAACAATTGGTAGGCCTCAATATTATTTGTTTGTTCGGTACTTAATACTTTTTCTTCTTTGGGGCTGATGGAGATCTTTAATTGTTGTACGATTTTTTTGGATACTTCTTCCTGTATTTTAAATACATCATCTAACTTTTCATTGAAATTATCGGCCCACATATTCTTGTCACTGGCATCAATTAGTTGTGCTGTGATCAAAACATTATCTTCATGCTTTCTTACACTCCCTTCAACAATATAGGACACCCCTAATTCCTTCGCTATCTCAGGTACTGACAATTTTGTTTCTCTATATCGTTCAGTTGAGGTTCTGGAAATGACGCGTAAACTTTTAATTTTTGCTAGATTTGTCAAAATATCCTCAGTTACTCCATCGCAAAACCATTCCGTATCTCCACCGGAACTCATGTCGTCAAATGGTAGTACTGCAATTGATTTATCCGAAGTTGAAATGCTATCAAGCTCTGAAATATCACTTTCCCGGTCCGACCAATACCTATTATAAACGAATTGACCAATTACCAAAGCAACAAGAAAAGCTATAAAAAATTTACTGGTAAAGGGCTTTTTTCTGGATGCCGTATATGGATTTTCATTTGCTGCCACAGAGGAAGTTCTTATCATTCCTTGGGGTGACATTTCAAAAGCCCAGGCTAATATCAGGGCAATAGGGAATCCAAGCAAAAGAACTACTATGATCATTTTGATGACCCAGTCAGGAGCACCAAAGCTTTCAGCTGCCAAACCAGCCATCTGAGCAAGCAACCAACTAACTATAGCATAGGTAATTGCAACCTTATAGACATTGCGCCTTTTGAGTTCAGAGAAAAAAAATTTGAGATTCACCTTTTAAAGATACTAATAAATTGAGTACGGAATACTATTATTGCTATTTGGTGGCCTCAATGGTAGATAGTCATAAAATTTTTAGAGATTGATCCAAATAAACATAAGAAATTCAAATCTCTTTTCGTACCTATTGAGATTCCTTGAAATCTACAAAAACCTTACATGGAAAAACTGCCAAATCAATTTTCAAATTAAGTACATCTGAACTAGTACAAAAATAAAGCTCTTATTTCTGTAATAGGAGGCCTAAAATTATCTCTTCTTTTTCAAATAAAAATAATTCGAATTTCTATCTTTGATAATAATAAAACCATCCATTCTAATTGCAATGGTTTTTCCAACAATATACCAGATTAAAGGGTGAAGAAATATCTATTGATTATTTTTATTGGAACGTTTATGTTCCAAATATTTGCGCAGAAAAAGAATGAAAATTTTCGTTTGAATATTCGAAAAACTAATTTACCTGTCACAGTTGATGGTATAGCAAATGATGAAGCATGGAAGCACACAGATGTTGCGGATGATTTTTTCATGGTACTGCCGATGGATACTGCAATGGCCAATCAACACTCGGAGATTAGAATGACCTATGATGATGAGAATCTTTATCTTATAGGTATATTCTACAAAAATACTCCAGGCCCTTATATTGTTGAATCCTTGCGAAGGGATTTTTCTTTCGGCAAGAACGACAACTTCTTATTATTCATTGACCCCTTTAACAATCAAACTACAGGTTTTTCTTTTGGTTCTAACGCTGTAGGGGCCCAATGGGATGGAACAATGTATGGAGGTGGTAAAGTAGACCTGAACTGGGATAGTAAATGGATATCTAAAGTTGTATACGATGAAGAAAAATGGGTTTTTGAAATGGCAATTCCCTTTAAATCTATTCGGTATAAAAAAGGTGTTATGGAATGGGGTATTAACTTTAGCAGACTGGATTTAAATACGAGCGAAAAATCCAGCTGGACTCCAATACCTAGGCAATTTCCCACTGCATCTTTGGCATATACCGGTGTTCTAGTGTGGGATCAATCACCACCAGCGCCACGAACAAATTTCTCTATTATTCCCTATGCACTTGGTGGTATAATTGACGATGTGGATGAGGGAACTTCCTATGAAAGAAAAATTGGGGGGGATGCAAAAATCAGTCTTACACCTTCATTGAATCTCGACTTAACAGTTAATCCTGATTTTTCACAGGTCGAAGTAGACCGTCAGGTTACAAATTTGGATAGGTTTGAATTGTTCTATCCGGAAAAGAGACAATTCTTTCTTGAAAATGCGGATCTATTTGCCGATTTTGGTTACCCTACTATTCGTCCTTTTTTTTCAAGAAGAATAGGGCTTGGAGTTCCAATTATTGCAGGTGCACGGATAAGTGGAAATATCAACGAAAAATGGCGTTTGGGCGTTATGGACATGCAAACAACAAGTGATGATGACATTGGTCTGCCAAGCCAGAATTTCGGTGTTCTATCCATTCAACGTAAAGTATTCAGCAGATCCAGTATAGCTTTACTTTTTGTAAATATGGAATCCCTAAACTATCCGGTTGATAACGATTCATTACGGAGTATCTATCCAGAGTACAATAGAAATCTGGGCATTGAATACAACTTAGCTTCTTCAGATAATTTATGGACCGGTAAGGCATTCTTGTTCAAATCTTTTTCTCCCGATAGTATTGGTGGAGGAATTACTCAGGCTGCACACCTTGAGTACAAGAGTAAAAAATGGAATTGGAGAATTCAAGAACAATCCGTACAAGATACTTATACTGCGGAAGTGGGATTTGTTCCACGAAATAATTATTTAAATATTAACTCCTACGTAGGATATTTATTTTTTCCAAAAAAAAGTAAAATACTTAGCCATGGCCCAAAATTGAACACTAGCTACTTCCTTAATGAAAAGGCGGAAATAACAGATCAGTTGAACATAATTCAGTATTTGGCAAATTTTAGAGATCGCAGTGATTTAAGTGTTTCTTTTGTAAATGAATATGTAGAACTACTTGAACCATTCGACCCTACCGGAACAGGAAAGGATTCACTAAGTGCCGGAACTGAACACAGGTGGAATGCTGTGAGGTTGACTTATAATTCCAAACCACAAAGTATGTTTACCTATTCTTTGAGTACACGTTTTGGAGGATATTATGAAGACGGAAAAAGAACCAATATTACGAGTGAGCTAGGATATCGTTTTCAACCCTATGTGAGTCTAAGCTCTAATATAAGTTATAATCATATCAGCTTACCTGAGCCATGGAATATTACCGAATTTTGGTTAATCGGCTCTGAAGTAGACATTACTTTTACGAATAAATTATTTTTTGCAACTCTATTTCAATACAATGAACAAACTAAAAATTTTAACCTGAATTCAAGATTTCAATGGCGATATAAACCGGCATCAGACATATTTTTAGTCTATACAAATAATCATTTGTTACCACCTTATTCCGGAAGGACCTGGTCGCTTACTCTAAAAATTACGTATTGGTTTAATAAGTAGAATTAATATCTTTGTTATATGAGAAGACTAATTAAAATTGGCGTTCTTTTTCTCGTGGTCGTCCTGTTGCTAATTACATCCTGCAACACTAAAAAAATAGATTCTATTGGTAAAACAAGCATTACCAAATGGCAAAAGGACAAAGTAGCTGCAATATCTTTAACTTTTGACGATGGCACCATCAATCAATTTACAGTTGCCCGGCCGATCATGAACAAACTCGATTTTCCAGGCACTTTCTATATTATTACGGGAAAAGTAAACGGTTCTGCCAAAGGTAAGTTTATCGGAAGGCCTTATTCTGAAATAATTAAAGAATCTGCACAGGTTAAAACCGACGCTACTAATTTTTTTGAGCGAGCTTCAGCTATTGGTTTTATTGGAGATGGGGAAGCTATTGACTACCACTCAAATTCGGGTGCGCTCTTTGAATCTGGAAAATTAGATGAGGCCTATGATCTTATAGATCAAGGGTATGAAAAAATAAGAAATATGGAAATCAACATTCCGGATGAAGTTGTTTTTCATGATAATAAAGTTGTAGATACTACAACCTGGGAAGATTTCAAAGACTATACCCGAGAGGGCCATGAAATTGCAAGCCACACGGTTACTCATCCCCGCCTGGCAGTTCTAGACGATGTTAATATGCTTTATGAACTGGAGCAAAGTAAGGCAGACATACAGAAGTTTTTGGGAGAGGAATATACATTTTCTGCTGAATGTCCTTATGGAACAGAAGATGAGCGGGTAATGGAATATGCATATAACATCTATCCATCTCTTAGAAACAGAATGCCAGAGCCCTATTTAAAAGAGCTAAACCGTGGCAGCGACATCGACCCTCGTTCACTGAACAAAGAATATGTTCAATGGCAAAGAGGAGCGCTTACCAATACAAGTATGGAAGCAATGAAATCATGGGTAGAAAAGTCAATAGACAGGGATAATATTTGGCTGGTACTGGTATTTCATGGAGTTGATAATATTGGATGGGAGCCTAAGACCGGTGATGAGTTGGAAGAATATTTCAGCTATATAAAGGAAAAAGAAAAGCAGTTGTGGGTAGCCACATTTGCGGATGTGTCAAAATACATGAAGGAACGAATGAATGCCGTTATTAGTTCTAAAATTAATGATGATCTGATAGAGGTAAATATTTCATCTCATTTGAATGTAAAGATATACAACGTTCCTCTTACTGTAAAAACCTATGTTCCAGGATCATGGCAGTCTATTAAAATAGATTACAAAAGTGCAAATAAAAACTCAACAATTCTTAAGCCTCTTCAAGATGAATTGGGGAACTATGTGCTATATGATGTTCTTCCTTACGGAGACAATATCTTACTTTCAGATAGTAATTCAGCAAGAGATAATTAATTTATAAAGGCTATTTGAGTACAGAATACTTTAGATATTTATCCAATAAGTAAACTTAACAATTACCGCTCTGGTACCCGGTGAAAAAGGAATTGTTGTATAGTTGTCATTATAAACCACAAAGAGATCTGATAAGGGTTTGAATCGCCATTGCAGTCTTGAATTGATGCTAAAATCCTCTTCCTGGCTGTTATATTGTATAAAGGTTGACCAAAATATATTTTTGGTAAATGTGAACTCAAATTTTGGTCCGATAAACCAAACAGATTCTGTTGAATATGGATCCGGAAGATCAATATAATTGTAACTCGAATTGATCGTTGCAGTAAAATATGGCTGTACCCTCAATCTCAATTCACTGGTTAAAGAATATTTGTACCCATTGAAAAATTGACCAATATCTGTCCTTGCCGTAAATGAAAAGACCCTTCTTCTATCTGTTTCGTAAGTGAAATCGAAATTAGTATAGTTATAGTCTGTAAACGCCGGCAAAGGAGTGCCGTCTTCCGAGCCCGTAGGGTCAAATTCCTCAAGTAGATAGGTGTACCTGTATTTAACGGCCATTTCTATACTACTTTGATCTCGGAATTGAATCTGATATTCCAAATCTGCCATGGCGTCTGTTTGGATAAATTCCAATTCAGGGCTCCATGTTGATGATCCTTTAATTTGAATGGCGTGTGTATTAGCCCTTGAATCTATTGGGTAGAAGATTCTTTTTGCCAAAGGATCTATCCTGAAAATGTCATTTCGCCTGACAAACCCCAGATCGGCTCGAAAATCCTCACCAACATAGAGACTACTCAAATTGATATTCCATTTTCTGGTATTATACTCCAAAAATCCGCCCGATGACATTTCCTTGTCTCCTGCATCAGGGCTAAAAGATTTGTGTAAATAATATTTTCCTATCCATTTACTATCTTCCGACTGAAGGTTGAAATCTAAACCCAATACCCTGTTAAATACTTCTGAATCCTCTACAAAATCAGTTTTTTTAGTCACTTGACGATTAACAAAAACAAAGCCAACATTTGAGCGACTAAAAACCTTTTGTTGCAAGGCAATTACCATATTATTATTCGTAGGAATTTCATTTGCCGCGTCTTCAGCGGTTTGAATATCAAGTACTCCAATTCGCAGGTTTTCATTAAGCTTCCCACTTAGTCTAGCTCCTACAATAATATTGTTCTCAATATTATTTCCTTCCAGGTCCTCTGCAATTCCTATTCGTCGGGAAAAGAAGGGGTTGGCCTCTCTAATATTTCCGAAATCCGAAAAGAGATCAGCGTTATCAATAAAAAATTGCCTTTTCTCCGGTAAAAATATTTCAAAGCGGGTAAGATTTATAACCAACTCGTCTACCTCAACCTGTGAGAAATCAGGGTTTACGGTTAGATCCAGATTCAAGCTGGTCCCAATTGGAACCTTTACATCCCCTCCAAACTTTATATTTGCTTTTGTTGAATTCTGTGAAAAGTCCTTTGTGATATCACCTAAAGTATATGGAATTATAGAAAAAGGTGGTTTAGACTTACCTAAAGGTCTCTCAAATATCATATCCCCCATAAATGCTAAGTTTGTGACGTGTTGGTTCTGCGGGATATTAGACCATGTACTCCATTCATTCGATTGGGTATCAAATCGATACGAATTAAACCTCCATTTTATATCCCCTTCCCTAAACTTAAATGAGGACATAGGTATCTTCATTTCGGCAATATAGTGATCCTCATAGATCTTTGATGTATTCTCCCATTTTACATCCCAGGTAGTTCTGAAGCCACTGAAGTCCGCACCACCTCCTGAGATCAGAGCGTCCCGTTGAACTCCCACTGGATTAGAGCCAAAAAAGAAGGCGTTGCTACCATCATTGAAAGTATCGAACAGCAAGTTTATATTATCATTCCCTCGGGCTGAAAAGTCTCTGCGAAGTGAAGGAATGACATAATCTTTTCCAAGTGCATAGACAATAATACCAACATATAGGTATTTTTCATTGTATAACATCTTTATCTCTGTCTGCGAAGTACTTTGTAGAGAATCTGTCGGAAAGTATTGCCAGAAATCGGTTGCCGGATCTACCTGAGCCCACATACTTTCATCAAGTGCTCCATCCAATTGAATTTCTTCATCTGTCCATTTCACCATGAACTCTATCTTTTGGGCAAAAACAGAACAATAAACAAATAAAAGAATAATCAATGTAAGGACTTTATTATTCATCAATATCTTTTGCAAACGGCTATTATAAAAGATTTAGTACGTAAAATATTAATTATATTTCAATAAATCTAACATAACAATTGCTATACTTTTTTATAATATTCAATTTTATTACTTGCCTTTTCAAAGACCCTATTCAGCAATTCTAACCTTTCTGCATCAGAATATGTAGCGAAGTTTTCTGCTAATTCTATCTTCTCTTCTAAATATTCCATTTTATCTGCCCCTGTTATCAAAACACTTACCGGAAGTGACCAAACAAAATAGAGGGCCTCCTTAATAGAAATATAGTCAGGTATAAGAGGTACATTTGATTTCTCTTCTATACCATCTGATCTATTCATTGCTTCGAAAAACCTACCATTTGATAGGGTTTTCATTGCTAAAACCCCTAGATTCCGGTCTATTGCCAGTGGTAGGACATTCTCTATAAAGCTGTGAAAATGTGAGTCAATGATGTTAATTGGCATTTGTACGGTCTCAAAAATATCCTGCTCAACAGTTTGATCCAGCATTTGCTTATGCGCAAATGGATTTTGATGACCGGTGAAACCAATGTGCTTAACCTTTCCTTCCGCTTTGGCTTTTTCAAAGACCTCCAACACTTCATTTTCTATCCGCCTATCAACATCATCAGGTGTTTTTAAAGAATGGACCTGCCATAGATCTATATAGTCACAATTCATTCTTTGCAACGAACCTTCTAAATGCTGGTTTGCAGTAACAGCATCTGTAGCTGTTGATTTGGTCATAATAAATACATCGTCGCGATATTTTGGTACGAGAAATTTACCATAAAGTATTTCACTTCTGCCATTTCCATAAGACTCTGCATTATCAAAAAAACGAATACCTCCTTCCATAGCTTTTTCTATCAATGCCTGCGCATCTTTTTCAGTATTCATCTCCACATGGGAACCACCAAGACCTAGCATGGTTACATATTCACCTGTTTTGCCAAGAGAACGTAGAGGGAGTATTTTCCCCCATTTGTCTTTATTTGTAGCAGCAAAGCTCGATATGGGTAGCATCATACTTCCCGTGAGCAACGCCAACTGTTTTAGGAAATCACGTCTTATCTGCATGTTTATTCTTTTTAGGATATTAGTAACGCATTAGAAACTTCTATTGTAAATATAAGGAATTAATCAAAAAAGAGCCTGTTACAATTCTGCAACTTGCTTGATATTGAAAATTATAACATACTGCTTTTATATATTATTCTTATCGTGGTACAATAACAACTGGAATTACCAGCTAATTAATGCAGTTTAAATTTTGGAGCGAGGCTAGTGAGCAGTAATAATCAACAAAAGGATCTTCAATATTTTTTCATTAAAAAATGATCCGCATTACAAATTATGATCTATGATATTCACTATTCAATTTTATACTTTTGAATAAATTTATCGAGTATCCTACCTGGGATTGCTACGTGATAATTTTTAGTATTCTTTTTAATCGTTTCGGCGTCTTCAGGAGAAAAGTAGCCATGATCCTTGTAGATGTTTATTCGTATAAGGATATCTTTCGCATCGAGTTCTGTATGAAATTGGGTAGCATAAATATTTTTACCAAATCGCACCATTTGGATCGGACAACTGCTTGAGCTCATTAACAAGGTCGCAGAATTAGGAATCGTCTGACAAGCTTCCTTATGTCCAACATATGCCATAAATTTAATCGGTAGTCCTGCTAATAATTCATCCTTCTTTCCTGCTTCCGAAAGTTCAACTTCAACAGCTCCAATACCTTCAGAATATTTTTCTTTTGACACTTCCCCTCCTTGATATTTCATAAGGGAACCTATGCCGTAACAAGTGCCTAAAATAGGGAAATCTTCTTTAAAGACCTTGTCGAATAGGCTGTTGAGATCTCCTTCAAATCGTTTCTGATACTCGTGCTTTATTTCTTCATCATCACTAACATTACTTGGTCCACCTCCTAATATTATCCCTGAATAATCTCCAAGATCTATCGATGGTATTCCCTCTTTCTCCATTCTCACCCTGTGCACATCACGCTCTGCCAATCCTCCATATCTTAAGATTGCCTCAAACTCATTGTCTGATGCCAGATCAATTGGACGAAGTTGAAGTATCAAAAAGGGTTTCATTATATAAAACTAGGTTAATTACATCAACAAAAATAATCATAAAATATTATATTAATTTAGATACTGTTCGATCAATTCCATCTGTCTAATCAAAATATATCCTTTTAGAATATAATATTGTTCATGACCTATTGCTTCTTGTAATTAGTTTACAACACCACTTCTTCCTCTTCCACAGTAAATTATAACATGTTTATCCTTTTTAATTTCATCTAAATTAAACTTGATTTCACTTAAAGCTATTGGTTTACCACCAATATTTGCTATATCCCGCTCAAAATGCTCTGGTATATCTATCAATTGAAAATCTATTTTTCTACTTGTTCAAAGAATTGTTTAAGATACACTGTATCAGCTTTATGTGAGCAGGTTTTAACGAATGTCAGACAAATATTCACAGGATGGAAATGTTGGTCATGAAAAATATAATTTATTTTACTTGCATATTTAATAGTAATACTATTATATTTGCACGTTAATATGAAAAATCTGCAAATACATATTGAGATTAGCTCAAAATTATATTTGAAAAACCCTGATTCCTCAGAATTGGGACGTAAAATTGTGTCAAGAAGTATTGAAATGATCAACGAACTAGGATTTGAAACATTCACTTTTAAAAAACTAGGGGAAAGAATTGAGTCTCCGGAAAGCTCAATATATCGATATTTTGAAAACAAGCATACATTATTAATTTATCTTGTTTCCTGGTATTGGAGCTGGATTGAATATCAGCTCGTATTTGCTACTATTAACATTGATTCACCAATTGAGAAGCTTAGAAAATCCATAAATATTTTAGTCCAACCCACAAATGCAGATTTACCCACTACATACATAGATGAAATTTTATTGAGTAATATAATTGTTACAGAATCCGTTAAAGCATACCATACAAAGGATGTAGACGACGAAAATGAAAAAGGTTTTTTCAAAACATATAAGCAGGTAGTTCAAAGAGTTAGTAATATGGTGTTAGAAGTTAATCGGGAATTTGAATGTCCCCATATGTTAATTTCTACAGTAATTGAAGGTGCTCATCAACAAAAATTTTTTGCGGAACATTTACCAGGACTCACTGATACAGAAAAAGGAACAGATACTATTGCACAATTCTACACCGACATGGTATTAAAAGTTGTTGGATGATCAAGAAAAAAATTACATATAATTCTATCAATTTATTGTATCCACTGAAACATTGGATCATTCTTGGTTTTCTATTATTTATTGTGGCTAAACCAGTCGTATCCGTAATTGCCGTGATAACAGAATCAAAATATGAATTCTACGATAATTTAACCAAAGAAAATACGGAAGAAAAAAAAGAGGACAATAGTAATGATGAAAAGATTCATCATTTATTTAATTTTAAAAATGGTGCCACCCCGGCACTATCACTTTCTTACTTTAAGAACAATAAAAGATTTTTGAGTTTCGAACCGGAAATTCATTTACCACCCCCTGAGCTATATATCACTTAACTCTTCAATTTTTAATTATAATCAATTTATTGATTTCAAAAATATCTTAATATTTAGATCATTAAGGTTTAATAAAGGGAATTTTATATTCTTTTTTTACAAATAAATCTCTTTTGATTAAATAAAATCTAAGCACTGCCTTTAAAATAATTTAACGGCTTTATCATAAATAATATTTAAAATGAAAAAATTATTCGATTTCAAATACTTTAAAGGTGACATATTTGGTGGAATTACTGCCGGCATTGTTGCATTACCCTTGGCATTGGCCTTTGGTGTTAGTTCCGGTCTAGGTCCTAGTGCTGGACTTTATGGAGCCATTTTTGTAAGTTTTTTTGCAGCTCTTTTTGGAGGCACAAATACACAAATTTCTGGCCCAACTGCACCTATGACTGCGGTAAGTATGGTTGTAATAGCAGGAATTGTTGCTGCTTTTGATGGAGATGTGTCAAATGCTTTACCAGCTATTCTTACTGTATTTTTGTTGGCTGGACTTATGCAAATTGGTCTCGGATTAATAGGGTTAGGAAAATACATCAAATACATTCCTTATCCAGTTGTCTCCGGGTTCATGACGGCAATTGGTATAATCATTTTATTAACACAGATACTTCCATCTGTTGGCTATTATCCAAAAGAGGATAGTGAATATGTAAATGAATTTAAGCCACATGCGGAAGAAATAATTTTAGATAATATTTTAAAAGATGAAGCGGGTGAAGGTATCTTAGTTTTAGAAGACTTTAAAGAAACTATAGAGAGAGCAGAGCATATTACTCAAGGTCAAATATTAAAAGAATCCCAAACCCTGGCAAGTAAAGAGGCTTCAGGAGTAATAGGAGCTATAACAGTGATACCAAGAGCGCTACAAAATATTAATTGGTTAGAACTTATTCTTGCATTGGGAACTATTTTCATTATTTATGGCTTTAAGCGAATAACCACTAAAGTGCCAAGCACCTTAGTGGCACTTTTAGTAATGTCTGGAATAGCAATTGGTTTTGGTTTAAATTATAGGCCTATTGAAGAAATACCAAGTGGCTTACCTATGCCTAATTTTGGAATTATTACAGAATTTAGTTTAGGCAATATTACTCCATACATTTTCACGGCGTTGACATTAGCATTACTAGGAGCAATAGATTCATTGCTGACGTCTGTAGTTGCTGATAATATGACCAAAACCAAGCATAAGCCTAATAAAGAATTGATTGGTCAGGGAATTGGCAATAGCATTGGAGCAATATTTGGTGGTATTCCTGGGGCAGGAGCTACTATTAGAACAGTAGTTAACATTAATGCTGGAGGAAAAACCAGATTATCTGGTATGATCTCAGGTGTTTTACTTCTTGTGATCTTATTGGCATTAGGCCCTATAGCATCTCAAATTCCAGCAGCCGTTTTAGCAGGGATATTGATTACAGTAGGTATTGGTGTTATGGATTATAAGGGTTTAAAAGCTATGCCAAAAATGCCTCGTAATGAAGTTACAATTATGATAATAGTTTTAGTATTGTCATCAGTTTGGAATCTTGTTTATGCTGTAGGGATAGGTTTGGTTATAGCGTCATTAATGTTTATGAAAAAAATTGGAGACTTAACCGAAGACAGGTCTAGTGTAGAATCATTTGATAGGTCCAAGGCTTGGCCCGATGAAATTAATATTCCGAAAGATCTAAAACAAGAGATTTTTATCAAACATATTCGTGGCCCTTTATTCTTTGGTTCCACAAGTTACTTTCAACAATTAGTAAAACAAATACCAGATACGGCATCTACAATAATTATAAGAATGGGAAGAATGCAGTATTTAGACCAATCTGGATTATATGCAATGGAAGACGTTGTGATAGACCTGGTCAATAAAGGCAAGGTAGTTTTGTTGGTCAATATATTAGACCAACCTCGATATATGCTTGAGCGAATTGATATTATTCCAGACTTAATACCAAAAGAACAAATTTTCAACAACTTCAGATCTTGTCTGAGTTGGATAAAAGAAACTAAAAAAATAAATTTTAATTTATGAAAACACAAACACAATATACACAAGATAATCTTACACCAAGTGATGCACATAAAATATTAATCGAAGGCAATAGTAGATTTGTACAAAACCGGAGAGCGCAGAGAAATTTGCAGGATCAGGTATTAAAAACAAGCAATGGTCAATTCCCTTTTGCCGTAATATTGAGTTGCATTGATTCAAGAGTGCCAGTTGAACTGGTTTTTGATCAAGGAATAGGGGATATTTTTAGCGCAAGAGTTGCTGGAAATATAATTAATGAAGATATATTAGGGTCAATAGAATATTCCTGTAAAGTTGCCGGAGCCAAAATTGTCGTTGTTATGGGTCATACAAAGTGTGGTGCTGTAACTGCGGCATGCAATAATATTGAGATCGGTAATATTACCTCATTAATGCATAAAATTAAACCCGCTGTAGACATTATTAAGCTGGAAAATAAGGAATTAAATTTCGAGTTTATAGAAAAAGTGGCTCTCAAAAATGTCCAATTATCGATTGACAGAATTTTAGACGAGAGTCCTATTCTCTATGAAATGGAAAAAAATAAAGAAATTGAAATTATAGCAGCCATGTATGATGTGTCTAATGGAAAAGTCAATTTTTTTTGAGGGATGACAAAGACATATGCGAAAAGTAAGTACCTATTTTTAGTACTACTTTTTTTATCTGTTTCTACTTTTTCACAAGAAGAAACAGGTAATTGGCTAATGTATTTTGGCACAAATAAAGTGAGTGACAAATTTAGTATTCACACCGAAATACAATATCGAAGTCATACTTTAACTCCAAATAATATAGAGCAATTATTGTTACGAACCGGCTTTAACTATCATTTTTCAAACAAAGCATTTGTAACTGCTGGATACGCATATATAACCTCCTACGTTTTTGAATCTGAACAAAAATCCCCAGAAGCAAAAGAACATCGCATTTGGCAACAGTTTATTTTGACAAATAATATAGGAAGAGTAAAGTTTGAACATAGATATAGAATTGAACAACGATGGGTAAACCAAGATTATAAAGGCCGCTTTCGTTATCGTATAATGTTATTTATACCTTTAAATAAGCCAAAAATTGAAAAAGGAAGTCTGTTTTTAGGATTATATGATGAGATTTTTATAAACACAAAAGACCCCTATTTTGACAGAAACAGACTATATGGGGCGCTAGGTTATCAGGTTAATAAGTTAACTAATGTTCAAGCGGGAATGATGCATCAACAGCTCACTGATATTGGAAAATGGTATTTCCAATTAGCCCTGGTCTTTAATACTGATTTAAGAAAGAAAAATAACTAATTCAAATGGAAATAATGCTTAAAAACTTCTTGGGAAATAGTCCCTTATGGTACAAATACACAATAATAGGATTTCTTATTTTTAATATAATATCCTATTTCACTCTGGGTACAACAATAACTTCTTGGATATTTATCGCTCAATTTATCTTTACGTTGGCGATGGCATTAAAATGCTATCCATTGATATCGGGAGGACTTTTGGCCGTGCAAATTTTAGCTTTAAATCTTACAACGGCAAAAAATGTCTATCATGAAGTAGAGCAAAACCTTGAAGTGATTTTGCTTTTGATGTTTATGGTAGCTGCCATTTACTTTATGAAGCCATTACTTATGTTCATCTTTAGTAAGATTTTCATAAAAGTTAAATCGAAATTAGCATTATCACTTTTATTTGTTATTCTATCAGCAGTTCTCTCAGCCTTTTTAGATGCTCTTACAGTTACGGCTGTTCTAATAAGTGTCGCGGTTGGTTTTTATGGTGTTTATCATAAAATTCATTCAAGTGATCTTGATCTGGATCATGATGGAAAACTCGATAGAAAACAGTTAAGTGGCGAAACACTAGAGCAATTTCGTAGTTTTTTAAGGAGTTTGATCATGCATGGCGTTGTTGGGACCGCTCTCGGTGGTGTAATGACATTGGTTGGTGAACCGCAAAATTTGTTAATCGGAGAAAAAATGGGTTGGAACTTTATAGAATTCTTCAACCAAATGGATGTTATTACTATTCCCGCTTTCTTCGCAGGATTAATGACAACAGTAGTTCTTGAGAAATTTAAAATTTTTGGTTTCGGTGAGAAATTGCCTGATGTTGCTCGTACTATAATTGAGAATTATACTATTATAGAAGATAAAAACCGAACTCAAAAAGAAAAATTCAAACTCATAGTGCAAGCTGTTTCTATGCTGTTGTTAATAATTGGTTTAGGCTTACACCTTGCTTCTGTTGGATTTATTGGCTTGGCTTTAATTATAATACAAACTGCATTTATGGGAATTACGGATGAGCATCAAATAGGTCCGGCATTTGAAGAAGCGATGCCATTTACTGCGTTATTAGTTGTTTTTTTTGTGATTGTTGCAATGATCCACGATCAACATTTATTTAAACCAATAATTGATCGGGCCCTATCTATGGATACAAATGTGCAGCCTGTTATGTTTTATATTGCGAATGGTGTTTTATCGGCCATTAGTGATAATGTTTTTGTAGCAACTGTGTATATAAATGAAATTGAAGCAGCCTTTAAAACTGGTGAATTAACCCGATTGCAATACGAAAAATTAGCTATTGCAATCAATACTGGAACAAATCTACCAAGTGTTGCAACACCGAATGGCCAGGCGGCATTTTTGTTTTTGCTTACATCGTCTTTAGCCCCATTAATCAATTTGTCTTACGTAAAAATGGTTAAAATGGCATTTCCCTATGCAATTGTCTTAGGAGTTGTTGGGTTGTTAGGCGTTATTTATTTGCTATAAAAATATATCCATCTCTAAGAACGACTTATGGCATTATCTTTTTAAAAAGGTATTAGATATCCATCATAAAATAGTGTGCCTAAATTACATTTTCAGGGACTGAGGTGCAGCTTTGAAGATATCATGTATAGCATATAAATATTTTGATTTAGATAAAGCGGTGGAAAGGTTTTATAATCTATGACCTCTACCTTAATTTTGAGATAATCTGACGTACAAGAATTAAAAATCACTAAATTTGCCATCAATTTAATCAGATGATCTTTAGCAATTGATTTGCTTAAAAGATCAATTATATATACTTTGATTTGAAAAATTATATTGACAAATGGACCTATAAACGATTGATCCAATTTGCTGTAGGTCTGTATTTTATATGGAATTACATTGAAGATGGTAGTGGCTTTTCAATGGCTTTTGGCGGACTCATGTTGTTTCAATCGTTGTTGAATGTAGGTTGTTTTAGCAGTAAAGGTTGTGATACCAATAGTAAAGATCTTTCCAGTGTTCAGCCATTTGCTAAAAAAATAAAAAAAGTAAAGTTGAAATAGATCTCAGATAACCTTTTTATAAATTTTTTAATTAATTATTTTAATCATGTTCTACGATTAGTAGAATTCCTATTGCGAATAACGTTTTTTATACTTTTCTATTTTTATAACTCCAATACAGGTCGCTGATTTGAGAAATCGACAAAACCAAAATATCCATGGCCTTTTCCTACACCGCTATTACCAACTCCTCCAAAAGGTAAAAAAGGTGAAAAATAGTGCATCATCACATGATTGACAACACTTGCACCTGCTGTAGTGTTGTTCGTGATCATCTTGGTAGCTTCTGCATTTTTCCCAAATGCATAAAGTGCGAGAGGACGTTCACCATTATTAATGTATTCAACAGCATCACTTAAGGTATTATAGGTCATTACCGGAATTACAGGACCAAATATTTCTTCATTCATAATGGCATGTTTTGAACTAATATTGTCGATCAGAGTAGGAGAAATGTAGTTGTCAGAATCATCTGTATTACCTCCAGTTACAATGTTTGCGCCATTTTCAACAGCATCATCTATTAAGTTCTTAACCCGGTTATAATGATGATTATTTACCAATCGGGCATATGTCAAACTACTGGTTCCCGGTCCATCAATGCCGTACATGGATTCAATGGTATCTTTCATGGTGGCAACAAATTCATCTTTACTTTTTTCAGATACCAGTATATAATCTGGTGCAATGCAGGACTGTCCACAGTTGAAATATTTACCCCATGCAATTTTTCCTGCGGCATCTGCAAAATCGGCCGAATCATCTATTATTGCTGGTGATTTACCCCCTAATTCCAAGGTCACTGATGATAAATGGTTAGCAGCTGCTTTCATAATAATTTTACCAACTCTGGAACCACCTGTATAAAATATATGATTAAAAGGTAGATCCAACAATTTAGAGGCTACTTCGCTACCACCTTCAATCACAGCTACCTCATTTTCAGAGAATGTAACCTCAATTATGTGCTTAATAACCGCTGAAGAGTGCGGAGTAAGTTCCGAAGGTTTGATAATTGCCGTGTTCCCGGCAGCCAAACATGCTATCAGTGGGCGAAAAGTAAGCATGAATGGGTAATTCCATGGTGTAATAAACAAACAAACTCCTTTTGGTTCTAAAATGATCTTGGAAACTGCGGCATCACCACCCATTGCTTCCGGAGTAGTAACAATTTGAGGTGTCATCCACGATTCCAAAAAAGCAATTATAAAGTCAATTTCATCTGTTATTGGCCCAATCTCAAGTTTTGCCTCCTCTTCAGGCTTCTTGTAATCATTGTGCAGCGACTCCACTATTTTGTCTTTGTGATCTATAATAACCTCCTTTAATTTGATCAATCGCCCGATTCGTTCTAAGGCGGTAGATATTTTTAGTTTTAAAGCTGTACGCTGTTGACTATCAAATAGAGATTTAAGATCGATTTTTTCAATAGTTTGTAGTTCGCTCATGAGATTATTTTAAAAGGGTTAAAAACTGATTTCTTACTTACAAAGACAAATGCCAGTATCTGGCAACAAATTCTGACAGCTATGACACGATAATTTAAGAATATTAAAAAATAAAACTATCTACTTCTAATTAGATAAACAAACGGAGTGGGACGAATGATAGTAATTAATGTCCGTAGTGACCTTAATATTTACCGAAACTATAGTTCAACCTCCTCGTCTTCTTTTCAACCTTCTTCTTTATGATCTCAGCGGAGCTCTGTTGGAAAGTAGTATGCATACTTGAAACGACTAAATTTAGTAACTGAATTATAACTGCGCATTATATCGATTGAATTTGCAGAACCGGTTAATTGATTTTTATAGGAATCATTGTTAGCCTTTCGCTATTTTCTTATTTCTTCATCAATAAGTTTCAGTAGGTTTTGAGACATGTTTTTCATTTCCAACATTTGGGCATTCATTGTTGAGAATTCCAAAATGGTCATCACAAAGCCGTTTTTGATCTCTGTACTCTTTAGGAAATCTTCATAATAGTCCTTAGGAAGCTTATAATTTTCACCCATTTTACCATTGCTCAATCGATATTGAAAATTATTGACCATCGGGTTAAGATCCATCATTTTGTAAAGGGGTGTATATATTAGCACTTCAGTGTCGAAACGGTAGTGATCTTCTTCGCTTTTCAACTTTTTATAGAGAGTTTCAATATCCAAAAGCATATTTTTAATGGAATCATTGGATATAAGTGCTAGATTTCCTGAACTCACAAGTTCTTGGAATGTATTATTATTTTGATGGAATTTCTGCCAATTGTAAATAGGCACAGCAAGCGCATTAAATTCTTCCATATCTATTATTTTCTCACCTTCAATATGTGCTATTATTGTATTGGCAGCTTCAATACTTTGTGTTCGTGTTTTGACATATCCATCTAATTCTAGAATATTTATTTTTAAGTCTGTTTTTATATTTTTAAGATAGTGGATTTCTTTTATCCTAGTTTTTCTTAAGTCGTTTTGATTATTGATTTGAAGAGCTATCAAAATTCCGATTACTACGAGTATAATTTCACCAATTGCATAAAGAAAATATTTACTGATCTTGTTTTCAGTAAGCAATCGCTGTCTAATTTTTCTAAAGAATTTTATCATTGGTTAATTGATTGGTTTTAGTGTGGGCTAACGGGACTTGTGTATTAACCCCACTAATATATTAATAATTCTGATTCGTATTTGTTTTAATTGGTTGTGGAGGCATAATATCTCTAAGTTTAGAGTCCAGACATCATTACAACAAGTTAAATTTAAACATTGAAGAACTGGTGTCTTCTTTTTAGGGAACATTGTTGTCAGATAAGAAAATTTAGATCAGGGATAAAAGCAATCTGAATTCTATACTGTTAGGTCGTTATTAAAAAAAGCACCTACTTTCGTAAGTGCTTTTTGCTGTTCTTATTCACAAATTCGATACAAAACAACTTTATTTCGAACTAAAATCTCAATTGAAAAGGGCAGCTCTTTAGTTTGATTGATCCTTAGCAAAGAACCAGGCGGCTCCAGCCAGAGCCATATCTTTTAAAAACATTGAAGTCGCAGCTTGATCTCCTCCAATAGCCCCAGGTAACCATAATAATAGTGCAAAAAGTAATAACATCAACCCTAAAAGCTGAAGTGCCAACTTGGCTTTCTTCCCTATAATTACTGCTCCTACTGATGCAATAAGTGCAAGTCCGGTGAGGTATACCCAAACCACTTTTGCCGGAAGAAATGACGGAACCATACCGGCCATAGCTTCTGCATTCATAAAATGGAATATTCCAAAAATTGCTAAAGGAACTAAGTACATATACTTGCCCACAAGATGTAAATTTTTCATTATTTAATTGATTTAAAATTTATTAAATATAGAAGAATTAAATTCATTAAACAAAATCAATAACTTTCAATGAGCTTAAGAGCTTCTTAAATAAGTAGATTTATTCGTGCTAATTCTATTCATTTTAACCTATTCTGATAGCTTGTTAGTTCGGCTTTCCATTTCGGTAAGAAAACCTTTCAGCTAGTAAACATGAGCTTCCTGAAATATGCAATACTTCATTGGGAAGCCCTGTTTAAAGGGAGTATTATTTTATAATAGTATATTTGTTATCTATTCGATTTGTTTGATCTTTAAATTGAAATATGGGACACATACAAAATATAGCGCTTGGTACTGCAGCAATTGGTCTGAACGAAAACAATTACGTTGGAATTAAAAATTATTAAAAATGAAAGGATTATCAAAATTAATGGAGTTTTTAAAGAAAGACAAGAAACAAGGAGAGACACCTGAAGGGTTTTGTCCCAATTGTTGGGGCAGACAGGAGTACGGCGGTTCATTCTTTGAAGCTGTTAAAAATGAAAAAATTGATCTTAATAACGTAGAAGAACACCATGGGTGGATACAGGCATATGCAACTAAGAATTTGTTTGGAATTTTACTTACGAAAAAAAGTGACCAATGGGAATGTATGCAATGTAACACCAAGTATAAACGTATTTAGATTTGATTATCAAGGCAAAACGGTTTACACGTTTGGACATGTAAAGAATTCATCTCTTTCAACAATACCAACTCCTACTATAAGTTTAAATATGGATATTATTTATTATTTAGAGTTGCTATATATATCAATAACAGCAAATAGTGTCTAGATATAATCTCAGTGTTATTATAATCTTTTAGGTATTATAACGACTCATTATGTTGAATAGCTTTGCCTTTAATTAACGTTTCGGCTAAAAATCGTTTTAATGCTTTTTAGGTTTTGTTGTTCGCTTTTCTTTATTCTTTACAAAAATCAATTTGTGTTTACTTTTAGGGTTTTCTCTTTGTTCTAGCTCAAAATATCCAATTGATTTAATTAAGGGTGTTAGCTTTTCAAATCCATAATTTCTTGAATCAAAATTAGGTCGCTTTTTTTGCAACAGACTTCCTACGTCTCCAAGAAATGCCCAACCATCCTCGTCAGAAAGGTCAGAAATAGTTGTTGTAATCAAATTAATTTCCTTACGAGTTATTTTATCCACGTTGGTTTTGTTCAAACCCTTGTTATCATCATTTTTCTTTTCAGCTTGATTTTTTAGAATTTCCACATAAACGAATTTATCACAAGCAACAATGAAAGGATTGGGGGTTTTCTTTTCTCCGATGCCAATTACTTGCATTCCAGCTTCTCTTAAACGTGTTGCTAATCGAGTAAAATCGCTGTCACTAGAAACTAAACAAAAACCACTGACTTTGCTACTGTAGAGGATGTCCATCGCATCAATTATCATTGCAGAATCCGTTGCGTTTTTACCCGTGGTATATGCATATTGTTGAATAGGGGTAATTGCATTTTCTAATAATAAGTTTTTCCATTTGGTTAGATTAGGTTTAGTCCAATCGCCGTAGATTCTCTTAATTGTCGGGTTTCCATACTTTGCGATTTCCTCCATCATTTCTTTTACATGAGCAGAAGGAATATTGTCACCGTCTATAAGTACAGCTAAGTTTAAATTTGTATTCATTTTTTTGAGCATTATTCAATGCTATGTTTTTAATTGTATATAACAGTTGGCTATGCTTCTATTGTTGACTAAAGTAACCAAAATATTTCATTATTAATTTATTTTCTTAAACTAGCTTATACTCTGATAAAACACAGAACCACAATAGTGTATAGCCATTGTTATTATTCCGCTAATTGATAATTATTCACCAATATTGAGGCTGATAAATGAAGCATTTCCTCAAGTTTTCTAATCATGTCAACAGTTAGTTTTTTCTTTTTATTTAAGACTTCTGAAACTCTGCTTTTTCCGCCGATAATACCAACCAAATCTTTTTGCTTAATGTTCATTTCTTCCATTCTTATCTTAATTGCTTCGATTGGATCAGGTGCTTCAATTGGATAATATTGGTTTTCAAAATTTTCGATCAATAATGATAGTATTTCAGCTTCATCACCTTCCTTAGAATTTGGAGAAGCGTCAAAAATAACTTCTAGTCTTTCGAGAGCTTTATTGTAGTCTTTTTCGGTTTTAATCGGTCTAATTTCCATAATTGTTATTTTTAGATAGTTTCAGCATTAATTTCATCATATTGAGCATGAGTTCCAATAAACCTAATGAAAGCCCATTGCTTTTTATAGTTAAATTTAACTATTAATCTGTATGAATTTCCTTTGATATTAAAAACAACTCTATTGTTACGTAAAATACTTGCACTTGCATAAGTTTTCTTTATTTCATTTGGTGATTTCCAATTTGAAGTCCGTGTTGTTTCATGCCAGGTTTTCAGATATTGTTCCCAGTCGGAATGCTTTTCCCAAAATTCCCTTAAAGTTCTTTTCGCAATTATTCTTTTCATATTTCATTATCTGAAGCAAAGATAATAAAAAGTTCTCTAAATACGAACTTGTAACAAATTTTTTTATAAAGGGTAAGGGTTAGTAAAAGAATAGTAGCCTACTGCGTGGCACTTTCCTGTCAAGTTACAGGGAAGTTGAATCGGGCTACAACCCTTGAAATTACTCTGTCTCGGCTATTATTGTTATCCGTTGTTGGGTGCTGTCATTTTAATTTTTTCTCGCTATGTAAAATCCATAGCTGTAATAGTCTTTATATTTTCGGTACAATTCAATTTCTGCGCTGTTTTCTTCAACAACTTTTTTTGCGAGGTCAGAATTATTATTTCGTTCTAAAAAATTCTCAAATCTTGCTTCCATTGGTTTGTAATAATTTTCAATCCAACTATTTTGTCTTAGATAAAAGTAGCCGACTAATGAATATCCGTTATTTTCTAAAACTCTAATTTTGTTTGAAGCCTTATCAATTTCTGGATATTCAAGTGTCCAAAAATCTTCTATTTCCTTAGGTCGAGAGTTAGTTAACCAAGTGATTTCACTCACAGCCAAATAACCACCGACTTTCAAATAGTCTTTCCATT